>Ga0208663_100010_pt1 | contig 51092 bp, 61 predicted proteins | sample Wag42014_10_10_FD_187327 | JGI IMG/M metagenome (GOLD analysis project Ga0208663, IMG submission 187327) | Deep subsurface shale carbon reservoir microbial communities from Ohio, USA - Utica-2 Time Series 2014_10_10 (SPAdes) (version 2) ...
ACTTTTTGCACGGGGATTTGCCTTTAAGGAGGGCTTCTTTAAAGATGTCGGAGTAGTCATAGCGGAGAATAGTCAAGGGGACATTGAGGTATTCTGCTATCCTCTTTGCATTTTCTACTGCTTCCTTCGCCATAAAGCCGTGGTCGACCATTACAGCTTCAACATCGACGCCATACTTCTCCTTTGCGAGGTAAAGGGCAACTGTGCTGTCTTTTCCACCTGAAAATGCCACTATGGCTTTGTCCACTTTTTTCATAAGCTCTTCAAGCTCCGCCCTTATCTTCTCTTTATCCGGCTTGTGAGCTAAGTAATTGAGGCACTCTTTGCATAACGGCCTTCCATCGACGATTTTTATCTTCGCTGTTCTTTCGTCATTTATACAGAGGGAACATTTGAGCATTTTTGCCCACCACATTTCTTAAGGCTCTTCGAGCTGAAGCTTCTTTCTCTTTACTATCGGTGCCACGTCCCTTCCTATTCTTCTTGCGCTGAAGAGAGTTAAAGCATCCATGGTTCTATAAATGGCAAGCTGGCAGCCGCTTATGCGGACGTCTATGTATTTTTTAGCCTTCATTGCCGCCTTTAGGTATTCCCTTATGCTCTCTGCCCTTTCAAAGTCCAAACCTGCCTTTCTAAGTCTCTCCTCGTTGAGTTCGTGTATGGTTAAGGGCTGGAGCATCATCTCGTCAACTCCAAGAGAAGCAGCCAACTCTGCTATCTTTGGAATATCCTCATCGTTTATCCCGGGCATGAAGATTGTCCTCACAACTGAGCGAACGGATTTATCTGCCCCAACTATTCTGAGAGCGTTAACAACGTTGTCAAAGGTGTCTGCATTGGTTATCATTTTGTGTTTTTCTCTTGAGGCTGCATCAAGACTTATCATAACCAGATCAAAGTCAAGCTTTTGCCAGAGCTCTTCGGTTAAGAGGGAGCCGTTTGTTTGCAGGTCTAATCTGGCATTGGGGAAGCGCTCACGGAGCATCCTATTTACCTCAACTATTTTTGGACTCATGAGAGGCTCACCATACTGGGAGACGGTAATTGCGTAAGGATCCTCCCACCCGTAGTAGCCGGGTTTTGGAGCTTTTCCGAGCTTTACGGCTACATTGGAGTAGCAGAATATACAGTCGTGGTTGCAAGCGGGAGTGAGCTCGTAAGAGGGATGATGAACTGGATTCTCTATGCTCAAATCTAAACCCTGACAGCCTTGGCAGTGAGTTGGAACGATTAAATCATCAATGAACTTCTTTAAGAGTCTCGCCTCTTTGTTTTCCAAAATTTCTGGCTCTATACCCATTTTCCTCGCAAATTCTTCCCAGCTGTATTTCATTTTCTCACCGAGAGAGGATGTGGGAAAGCATTAAAAAACTTGACGCTTTTGAGCTCCTGGTGGTTTCATGCAGCTGACAGTAAAAAGGAAGGCTTTCCTTGAAGAGATTCCAAAGGTTGTAGAAGAGCTCATTAAAGAATACGGGAGCCTGTTGAAAACCATAGAAATCAAAGAAGACGAGAAGGGCTGTTATACCATTTGGGCTACCTACGAAAGGCCTACTTCTTGAAAACCCTTATGTCCAGAACAACGTGCCACACTCCGGGAGCATAGCGTTTGAGTATTCTGCTCTCCAAAAGCTCGCTCTCGTATCCGTGTTCCCGCGCTATTTTTTGGAAGGTCTCAAAGGGCTCCCTTGGCATCAGTCTCTCGGGAACGGTGTTGTGGTAGTGGATTATCGCTTCATCTTTTGCTATCTCCAGCGCTTTTGGAATGAATTCATGGGTTCTAACAACATAGCCCATCAAAATCCTATCCGCTATGTTCTCTCCTTTGAATTCTCTGTTGTCGATGTTGTAGGCTGTCATCCTGTCCTGGACTTTGTTGAGCTCTATATTCTCAACTAAGAATCTGAAAGTGTAAGGGCTCTTTTCGATTGCTATCACCCTAGCACCGCAGTGCTTTGCTATGGGCAGGCTTAGATGTCCCACTCCGGCAAACATATCCACAACAAGCTCATCCGGCTTTGCAATGCTGGCCATTCTGACCCTTTCCTTGACGTTTGCAGGGGAGAACATAACTTTAGAGGCATCAAACTTGTAGAGAATTCCATTTTCCTTGTGAACTGTTATCGGATCATTGCCGTAGATTATCTCGTAGTTGGTCTCTCGGAATTCTCCTCCAATCCTTCCTTTCCGCAGGACTGTTTTGACACCCAGAACTTCCGCGTAGACCTTTGCAATCTCGTGTTTATACGGCAAAAGCTCATCCCTCAGGGGAAGTATTAGAACATCCCCCAGCTGAACCCAGTGCTTTGGGAGAAGGTCAACTAACTCGGGAGGGAGGATTTTGCTCAATATCTCCCTTATACGGGGCTTTATAAGCTGGGTTCTTCTCTTTTTCATACTGAGGTAAGCTTCAAGAACTTCCTTAAAACTTTTTGGTTTGTGAAGGTTCTTTTTCTTGGATGGTAATTTCGGCAAAAAACGATGGAAAAAGCTTAAAAAGGTGTATTCCCTAGGATTATTTGAGAACCTCACCGGAGGTAGGGTTTGACAATGGATGATGAATCCTCGAGTAGTAGTTTTTGGTTGAGCAAAATATTAAAATCCAGAAAGAAGGAAGGCATCATTGAGCAGAAAATAACGGAAGATGCCTACAGGGACTTGAAGGCTCTTCTAATGAGGGCCAAGCCGGATGTAGTCGGAGACAAGATAGTTCTCAAGCTACCAAACGGGACCGTGGAGCTTAGGAAAGATAAGCTCAAGGTAATTGCTGAGAACCGGGAACAAGCAGAGAAAATACTCAGAAATCTTCACCACTACTCGATGCCCCCCGGTTTGTGGCCTGCCTATGGTCTTAGCTATTCGATAAAGAGGGGTTCTCTTTTAAAAAGCAGAAGTTAATCTTTTCTTTTTACCTCAAATGTTTTAAACCTTCGAAAGTATTCTTAGTTAGCGGATGATGGGCCTTGCCCAGTCTGATTCAATGATGACGTCGGTATTAGCTGACGCTTTAAACACCTTTTGGAGGAGCCAGGATGAGCGAGCTGCTTGAGTTTTATGCAAGCGAGGCTATGACGTGCCCTCGAAGGGTTTACTTTCGTCTTAAGGGGTATAAGGAGAAGTGGCCCGAATTTGTGAGGGTAAGGCTTGAGCAAGGGGTCAACACCCATAATGTTCTTGGGGAGATACTTAAGAAAAGGTTCGGGTTCGAGCTTGAGAAGCACATAGTGTTAAAATCTCCCCGTCTGGGGCTTGAAATCCACGGGAGGATAGATGCATTCAGACGGTTCCCAATAGAGATAAAGGGAAAAACCTCCCTTCCAAGACTCCCCTATGAGTACCATCTGGCCCAGCTGAACGTTTATTTGCGGTGGGCGGAAAGTGAATACGGCTATTTGTATTACGTTAAGCTCCATGAAGAGCCAAAAAGAGTTTTGAAGGATGTGGACTTTTCAAGGTTTCCAGTAGTTAAGGGTAAGAACTTTAAGGCTTTTGAGGTACCCTATGACGAGAAGCTTTTCAAAGAGACCGTAAAGCAGTTCTACCTGATAAAAAAACATTATGAAAAAGGCATCCCCCCAGAGGGGTGGAGGGACTACACATGTAAGTTCTGTCCATACTATTATCTCTGTTCTGGAAATGGCTCTAATCCTTAGCTTTCCACTTAAGGTCGTTTTCTATGACTGCCTCTATGAGGCCTCGGTTGTAGAGCTCCGCGATGATTGCCCTTACCGGGACTTGGTTCAAAGCTAGTACTTGGGGAGTTATTTTTGCTTCAAACTCCTTTGCGAGCGCATAGCTGAGCTCACTTATACTCTTTGGCTCTTTTAACAGCTCTAGAACCTTTCTCTCCCCTTCTTCTACTCTTTGAATGTTGAGTTCAAGCAGTCTTAGGGCTTCTTCCCCCTTTACAGCCCTTCCGTGGGAGGGGATAAGGAGGATACCTTCTTCTGCATAGCCGATTAATTTTCTTATGGATTCTTTGAAAAGCTCCGGCTCAACCAGATACGGCAAGCCCACTGACTGAATAACCTTCTCACCAAAAAAGCCGTCTCCCGCATATAAAACGCCGTTTTCCTCATCCAGAAAGCCCGTCATCCCCGGCGAATGCCCTGAAAGCTCTATCGCTTTCAACCCAAAGAGCTCATCATCCCAGTCAAAAACCCCATGGGCTTTGACTTCTTCCGGAAACTGATAAACCAAAAACCCCTTTGGTGCCTTCGAGCCAAAGGTCAAGAGCTCTCTGTTGAGGGGGCTTTCAGCTATGGAGAATTCGTATCTGTGGATGAATAGGGGTTTTTCGAGCTTTGGTGCTACAGCAATATGGTCTGCATGTCCATGGGTTGAGAGAATGTAATCAATCTCGAGGTTTATTTTTCTCAGCTCCCGTCTGAGCTTTTTATGTCTTTTGCTCCCGTTTCCGGGGTCAACAATAACAACTTTTCCCCGGCTTTTATCATTGTTGAAGGGCTCCCGGGGTAGAGATAGAGGTTTTCTCCAAGTTTCTCAAGAGCCATAAAATCACCTCAGCTTTTCCAGCTCATCAACAAGCTCCTTAAAATACTGGTAGAATTCACTCCTCTTCAAATACTTCAAAGCTCCCCAAAACTCATCCAGACCTTTTGACCCGGCTTTTTTGTATTCCCACGCCTGGAGAACCATTTCAAGCTTGTCTGCAAACTTGACGAGCCTTCCTTCCGGGCTGGTCTCCTCTTCGTACTCTTGGAAGAGCTTGAAGTACTCAACCCTTTCAGCGCCAAGGATGTCCATCATGGCCTTTCTCTCGGCTTTCTTTTTGTCCACATATTTTTGTGCCTCAAGGGGCAGGTCGGTAATCCTCGCCTCGGCAAGGTCGTGAAGAAGGGCTATCTTCAGTGCCTTCTCAACGTTTATTTCCACTCCTCTCTTCTTTAGCTCGTCCCCTAAAAAGAGGGTTATAAAAGCCACCCTGAAGGCATGCTCTGCAACGCTCTCTGGATTTTGAACTCCTCTGAGCAGCCACCCCATTCTTGGAAGCTTTTTTAGCTTCCCAGCCTCCACAAAGAGGTTTAGCATTTTCATTCCTCCGTCACATAGAGGATTCTTTCTGTTTCAATGGCTTTAGCTATTATCCCATCTCCCAGGAACCTTCCATAAACTTTAACGGTCTCTCCCCTGCCTATGTTGGGAGTTCCGGAGAATTCTATTTTTAAGCCAGAAATGTGAAAAGTTGCCCTGTAGCTGGGCAGTTCCATAGGCAGGAACTCTATTTTTGGCTTGTCCTCTATAACCCCTTCTATTACTACATTTTTTCCTCTGAAGTTGCCGCTTTTGAGCTCGTCAATTGTGAGAACGTAATAGTAGTTGTGACCGAGCTTGATTTTCTTCACTCCCATCACCCTTATAACCTCACTATCGTGAAAATATTTGGGTGTGTGAGATGATAAAGGTTGCGATTATCGGTGCTGAAAACGTTGGTAAATCCACGCTCATGAATGCCCTCTTGGGGAGAAAAATATCTGAAACACAGCCTATCCCGGGTACCACAAAAGGGGTCATCAAGAGGGCTTTTGGAACCGTTAAGATTCCCAAAACAATGAAGAACCCATTTGGGGGCGCTGACGAGCTGGTCTTAATTGATACTGCCGGACTGTATGATCCGCAGCACGAGCTTAGGGGGAAGGTTTTGAGTGAGGAGAAATTCAAGGAGCTCTTTAATGAAATTCTCTCGGCAGATGTAGTTATTCACATGATCGATGCTCAATATGGCCTCCACAGGGGGATGGAAAAACTCCACAATATCCTCAAATTCAGGTATGATAAGCCGATAATAGTGGTTATTAATAAAATAGACCTCGTGCCGAGGGAAAAAGCTGAAGAACTTAGAGAAATTATCAAGAAAAGACTTGAGCAAGAACCGGTACTGCTGTCACTGGTCACATATGAGGGGTTCAACGAACTTTTGGAAAAACTGGCACATTATGCTCAGTATGCCAGGAAGTCTTGATTGACTTTAAAATTTTCTCAAAACTCATTATCTCGTCCAAAATAGCATATTCTTTTGCCAGCTCTTCTGCCAGCTCTTCGGGGAGGCCGTTCTTAACTAGTGCCTTCTTAAACTTTCTTCTTGCCCTCTTAACTGTCCGTTTCATTCCTGCAAAGTTCCACAGCACCTTTGGGATTATTATCAGCAACCGAAGAGATGAAAAAAAGAGCGAAAACATCAAAGCTCCTCCTCAAACTCCTCCTCTTCCTCTATCTCTATCTTCTTTTTCTTTCCGATGTTCCCGAGGTCTTTGAGGCCTTCAAGCTTACCCATTCTCTCTTTCATAAACGCTGCAACAAGGGTCTTTATGATATTCATGCTTTCCATGTACTCTTTTGTAAGTTCAAATGCCTTATCTGGATCCATTCCTGCACTTACAAGCTCTTTGTAAAAGTTTGCAACGTTTTTGCCGAATTTCTCTGCCTTTTCTGGGTCATAAACATCGTTTAGGAGTTCTTTTATTGGTCCAAAAATGGAGTCCATTATTTTTGGTAAGTGTTCTGAAACAGTTCCAAGCACCTGTTGAAGTTCCTTAATTTCCTCCTCATCTCCTTTGCCCTTCTGGTATGTCTTGAGCATCTCCTCAAGCATTTCGATCTTCTTCTCGATGAGCTCCATGTCCTCTTCGCTCTTAGCCTCCCGGAGCTCTTTTATGAGCTCTCTGATCGTTTCTTCTATGAAATTCTTTGCCTCTGTTTTGCTTTCAGTAGCTTCTTCAATTTTTTTCTTAATCTCTTCTCCAAATTTCTCATCAAATTCCATATCAATCACCTCAATAATTATTCTGTCTGGTCAAACTTAATTGGGATTCCGATCAAATCAAACCACTTATTGAGCACTTCCTTTTTGAGGGCATAGGCCTTTCCCTTCTCGCCATCAACCTCTTCAACGACGTTGAGGTCAATTAACTGGTGAATCTTTTCTCTAACGGTATTCCTTGATGCTTTGCCCCTTCTCCGTTTTAATTCTTGGGTAATCTGGCTTATATTGGCCGTTTTTAAATCAAAGAGAATTCGCACGATTTCTCTTGCTATGGAGTCATGTCTTATCTCCGGCACGACTACATCTATTCCTAAACCCCCGTATTGGGCATATATGTTCATTAGTTTGAGATAGTTCTCTGCCAGCCTTGAAACTAACTCAAAACTGGTCATAAGTTCATTAAGAGTCTTTCTTAAAGTTTTGACTTCCTCTGAAAGCTTCTCGACATCTTGTTCTTCTGGCATCTTCATCCCACTATACTATATTATTGCTCAAATCATATAGGTTTTCTGATTAGAAATGACCACCACAATTACGAAATATATTTCTAATGTTTGTTTGGAATTTAGAGGTAATAAACTTTATGGTTATCAGAGGATTCTTTTTTGGAATGTTGCTGCTTCACATCTTGCACATTCTTTTTTGATTTTGGGTGTAGTTTCCTTCTCCCAAAACCTTCTCAAACCTTCGAAACCAAACATTTCGCATCACCAATAATTAATAGAGTGCTCAAACTACAAGGGGATACCGGTCAAAAATGAGCGTCGGGACACTTTGACTTGTTTCTCAAAAAAGAGAAAGATTCAGCACTCGCATATTTTCACAAAGAGTTTTCTCCTTCTCGGTCCGTCCAGCTCGGCAAAGATCACGCTCTGCCATGTTCCAAGCAGGAGTCTTCCGTCTTTTATTGGGATCGTAAGGCTTGGATTTAAGATAATACTCCTCAGATGGGAATGGGCGTTGCTGTCTATTCTGTTGTGTCTGTAACCCTTCCCCTTGGGAATAAAACTTTCAAAGAACTCTTTGACGTCTTCGAGCAGGCCGCTCTCGTTCTCGTTTATAAGTAGGGCTGTCGTTGTGTGCCTTGTAAAAATTACGGCTATTCCATCTTTTGTCCCTGACTCTCTTACCTTTTCCTCTATGATGGGCGTTACGTCAATAAGCTCAAACTCCTCCCTTGTTGGAATCTCAATCTCAAAGAGCATCTTCATCACCCAACTCCTCTGCTATCTTTCTTCTTGGTCCCTTTAGGTAGATGATATGGGAGACTCCATTTACGCCGTGCTCCGTTCTTGAGATTAAACGATGTTCTTTAAAGAACACGCTTCCAAGGGCGAGTTGAGAAGCCAAATCCCAAAGTCTGTGCTCCTGTTCACTAACTTTTTCAAAGCCGGGCAGTTTGTAGTATGTTCTTTTAAAGACGCCTCTAATTTGATCATAACCTTCGTGGACTGAGAGAAGGGTGTACTCATCTGTTTTGGTCTCAATAAGCATATCCTTGTATCCCGTCTGGTAGAATACGCCATAAACTCTGTCCAGCTCTTCAAGGAGAAAGACTCCATCGTTGCTTAAGGTTAAAGCAACGTTTCTGAACAGTTTCACCGCATCAAAGGCATCAAAGTGGGGCATTGTTAAGCCCCAGAGGAGAGCCACATCATGCTCGCCAACGAGCTTTGCCACCTCTTTTGCATCTCCAACGACTATCCTTGGCTTTAAGTCTAAATCTGCAATTTCGACCCACTTTTCAACCTTTTTGAGGTCTTCTTCTCTCGCATCAAGAACGGTAAGTGCTTTTGCACCTGTTGCCTTTGCCATGGCAACTCCTGCTATACCCGTTCCCGCGCAAATATCGAGAATCCTTGGCTTATCGGGGATCAGTCCTTTGTTTTTGAGCTTTTCAAACACCTCCACGATTCGCCAAAATCTCAGCACCGCTCTTTCATCTTCGGGATCCATCCGCCAGTAGAGGTAGCGGTAAAGTTCTTCAAGGCTCATAAAAGTCCACCGAAAGACAATAATCAGCGGGCCAATTTAAGGGTTTTGTCCTCTCGGCTCCAAACCTTTTTAAACCCCTCAGCAAACCCCCCATCATGTATGCGCTCATCTACGGAAAAAATCCAAAGCTCAGTGAGGCCGAATTCTGGGCTTTTGTGAAGAGATTTGGGTTAAAAGTCAGTGTAGTTGAGAGCTCAAAAGACTGGGTAGTTTTTGAAAGTGATAAAAGTATAGAGCGGCTTTTCCGCAAGCTTGGTGGTTCTTTAAAGCTGATAAAAATCGTTGGAGAAGGAGAAGAAGCGATAAGAGACTTGGAGTATGCAAAGCTGTTCACTGTAAGCCTGTATGGAAAAGACGATTGGAAGCTCTGGAGGGAGCTTGGAAGTGCGATAAAGAAAAACTTCAAATCTCAAGGCTCGAGCAAGTTTTTCAAGCCCGCGAAGGTCTATGCAATGCCTTCCGAGCTTATCCTGAAGGGATTTCCGGAGGTTAAGGATTTTGTCTTCATATCTGGGAAGAAGCTATACGTGGGAGAAACAGTGGCCATAACTGACCCATTTGAGCTCAAGAAACTTGATGTTGAGAGACCTGTGCAAAGAGCGATCTTTTCAATTCCGCCGCGTCTGGCGAGAATAATGGTGAATCTAAGCGAGGTCAGGCAGGGCAATTTCCTTGACCCCTTCTGCGGGATAGGGACGGTAGTGCAGGAGTTTTTGCTTCAGGGATTAAACGCCTACGGAAGTGACTCAAATCCAAAAGCCATTCATGGAGCTAAAGAAAACCTGAAATGGCTGAAGAAGGAGTTTAACGTAAAGAGAACGGCCCATCTTGAGGTCTGTGATGCGAGAAAGCTCAAGAGGTGCTTTAGAGTTAAGTTTGACGCTATTGTTACTGAGCCATACATGGGCAAGCCCTTAAAACACCACCCCACAAGAGGAGAAGCAATAAAGCTTGCTAACGAGCTTGATAGATTTTATTACCAGGTCTTTGACAGCTTTAGAGATGTTTTGAAGAGAAATGCTAGAGTCGTGTTTGTTTTTCCAGCTTACAGGCTCAGCGATGGGAGGCTCTATCGTAAGGACAGGAAGTGGCTCGAAAAGCTCGGCTTTGAAGTTTTGGGGAAGTACACGGACTTTGAGGAGCGGCACAGAGTTGTTAGGGATATTCATGTGTTGAGGTTTAAGGGTTAAATTGAGGTGTATCCGTTTTCCGCTTAACCTTTAGTTTGTTGTCATTCTGACTTAAGTTCCTGTCTAGTACCCAGAGTTCTCCCTCCAATAATTGGACTGAATTTCATCAATCCCAAAAATTTATAATCAGTATGATGAGCGGATATATGTACAAAAATATAGGCGAGGGAGTGATTACGATGTTTGAAACTGTGTTAAAATGTACACACTGTGGCAAAGAATACTCCTTGGCAAGCGGAATTTACAAATGTGAAAAATGCGGATCTCCTTTGGATGTGAAATACGATTACAGCGCAATAAGAGAAATTATAGAAGATAACGATGCATGGTTTAGGGAAGCGCCAAGACTGTGGAAGTACTGGATGTTCTACCCTGTTTCAAACCTCAGAAAGATTGTTAGCCTTAACGAGGGCGGTACGAGACTTTACAGAATGAAAAACCTTGAGGAGAAGCTGGGTTTTGGGAAGCTCTACGTCAAAAATGAAGGAGAAAACCCAACAGGAGCTTTCAAGGACAGGGGTTCGAGTGTGGAGATAACAAAGGCCCTCGAATTCCACGCAAGAAAAGTTGTTGTGGCTTCAACAGGGAACATGGCAGCCAGTGTTTCCGCTTATGGTTCCAAGGCAGGCCTTGAAGTAACAATAGTGGTTCCAGAAGGAACTCCCGTTGGAAAGCTCGTCCAAGCGGTTGTTTACGGGGCGAAGATAAAAATCCATGGAAGCACCTACGATGAAGCTTTAGCGGAAAGCGAGAGGATGGCAAGGGAGGAGGGCTATTACCTTACCGGCAACTACCACTATAGAGTTGAAGGTCAAAAGAGCACAGGCTTTGAAATCTTCGATCAGTTCAGGTTTGACGCTCCCGACTGGATTGTTGTGCCAATTGGTGCCGGGACTCACTTAAGGGCCATCTGGAAGGCTGCAAAGGAGTTCTACGAAGTTGGGCTTATTGAAAAGTTGCCAAAGATTGCCGGAGTTCAAATTGAGGGCTACGATGCAATAGTTAGGGCTTGGAAAGAGAAGAAGCCAATTGAGCCAATAAAGGCAAAACAGCCGACAGTTGCCTCTGCCATAGCAGTTAAAGCTCCGGTGGATGGAGAGAACGTTTTGAGGGCTATTGACGAGAGCGGAGGCTACCTTGGCACGGTAACAAATGAGGAAGCTCTGAACGCAGGCTTAATGCTCGGAAAAGAGGGCCTCTTCGTGGAGCCTTCCTCAGCAACAGCCCTTGCCCTTGCCAAAAACATGAGAGAAGAGGGGATAATAGATAAAGACGAAAGTGTCGTTGTGGTTGCAACAGGGCATGGTTTGAAGGACATAAAAACATGGGAAAGCTTTATTAGCCTTTAATCTTTTATTTATTTGGTGGGGCGATGCTCTACGAAGAAAAGCGCTTCAGCAGGTTTGTCTTTTTTCTTACACTTCCAGCGTATATTGGTCTTTTAGCAGGACTTTGGGCTTCGTACTATGAAGGTGAAGGCTTTGAAATAATGATGATAGTCTTTGTTGCCGTGGTGTTGGTTTTGGTTGACGTGCTAACCTTTAGAATCGAGATAGATGAACGGGAAATACGACTTCGGGGAACCTTTGGGGTTATTCTTAGAAAGACAATAAAAATCGAGGACATTGAGAGCTTTGAAGTTAAAGAGGGCTGGATAAACTGCTGGGCCCCAATAAGGTTCAATTTTCCAGCTAAAGGCTGCGTAATCATACACAAAAAGGGGCTTGACGTCGCTTTCACAACCGACAATCCCGAAGAAATTGCCATGGTCTTAGCTACTCTTGGCGTTCCACGAGCAGCTTAGTGCCCCTAACCTCCACAATTCTTACCTTTTCACCCTTTTTTGCCTCCCCGTTTATGCATTCAGCTATCCACAGTTCGTTTCCCACTTTTACGACGCCTTTTGGGTTTAAATCTTCAACCACGATAGCTTCTTTTCCAATCAGTGCTTCTGGCCCAACTTCCACCCTTTTCTCAAAAACCTCCCAGAGGAACTTGACGGCAATGACGTCTTTGAAGATAAGAAAACCTATTACAGCAAGAGCGGGCTTTAAAGGCACGTTTATGCCAGCTCTCGGCAAAATAAAGAAGAGAAATGCTCCAACAACTATCTCGTCTGCGAGTATGCTTATGATTTTGAGGATGTTTTTAACGTAGTCCTTCATAACTCACACCCCTAAGTTGGGCAAACCGCCGTAGAGGAGCATAAGAAGCCCTACAAAAACCGGCTGGTGGATGATATAGATCTTTAGGGTGTTCCTCCCCATGAAGCAGATGAACTCAAGGATGGGGTTTTTTGGGGTATTTATCTTGAGCTTTCTTCTTCCATTGGGATAAATCAACGCGCCCGCTGCCGTTCCCAAAAGGAAAACCCCAAACCACGGAAATATTGGGAAGTAATCCAGAGTAAAGAACTCGTGAGGAGTGATCCCCAGGGGAAGAAGGAGCAAAGTGTCGGCGTGAACGTTCTTTACAACCTGGCCTCCCAAAAGAAAGAGAACTGCGGGAAAGATGTTTTTCCATCCCAGAGAATAGAAGGGAATCACGAGCAAACTCGCTATGCCCAGGAAGTGCAGAACTCCAAAATAGATTGTCCCTTTCTCCAGCAGAAGATAGGTAGTAAGGGTTATGAGCAAGCCAAGGCCAAAGAGCTTTGCAAACCTCAACAAATACTTCTTGGGAGTTTTATTTCCTCTTGCATGGCTTATCCACAGTGAGAGCCCTGAAATCGAGACAAAGAGGGATGCGGTTGCATAAGCAAAGAGCTTCCAGAAGAGCCTGTGCTCTGAATAACCCAGAAAGAACTGCAGGTCGGTGACAAAGTTGGATATTAACATCATGATTAACGCTATTCCCCGGACAAAGTCAACCTCCCAAAAGCGCTTTGAATAAATTTCACTGCCGAACATCAAAGGATATAAACTTCGAGGCTTATTTAAGTTTGGTGTTTGCATGGAGAGGGTTAAACTTAGGCTTCTGTTTTTCAGCTTGGCAGTTTTAATGATAACGCAGCCTGGAGCAATAGCCTTTGCCAATTTTGATGCCCCTTATGGGTTTTACAAGGATTTGTCTGCATGGCTCTCCGCCTATCTCGGGGGTGCTTTGATTTTAATGGGATACGGAATCTTAAAGCGGAAAGAACTTGGGACTAAATTCCTTTCTCTCTATGGGCTTCATTATGTGGTTTTATTTGCTTTTGCGTATTTTTTGGAGCTGAAGGTTATTGGCGATATTAACCCCTCATTTTCTGTTGTAAATTTGCTCTCCTTAAGCATCCTTGGCTTTCTGCTTAGCCTGATGCTCTTTCTCCCGGCCATCTTTTCACCACCCTATTACCCCTATGATGCACCCCTACTCCTAATTCAGCTTGCACTCTGGATTGCTTCCTTTTACATCTTTCTTAGGTTCAGAGAGCTTGAAAAAGAGAAAATACTAACAGTCTACAGAATTTTCCTGGGTTTAATGCTGTTTTCAATTTTCTTTGGCTTTCTCAAAGTTGCCGAGGTGTTTGGATGAGGATTATTAAAACCAAAGCAAAAAGCATCTACACAAAAAGTGGAATTCCCGGGGTTGATTGGGTTATAAACCAATACGTTGGCTGTCAGTTTGGGTGCAAATACTGCTACGCAAAGTTCATCTGCAAGTGGAAGCCCTATGGCGAGTGGGGAACATGGGTGGAGGTAAAGACCAACGCCCCTGAGCTTGCGAGGAAGAGGGTTTACGGAGAGGTCTTCATGTCGAGCATCTCCGATCCTTATCAGCCCGTAGAGAAGGAGCTCAAGCTAACGAGAAGAACCCTTGAGATGATGAACAAGAGAAACAAGCTCAGCATTCTAACCAAATCACCGCTTGTGGTTAGAGACATTGACCTTTTCAAGCTCTTCGACGAAATCGAGGTCGGATTGACAATAAACAGCTTCGGGGGGAAGGAAAAGCAACTCATAGAGCCCTTTACTCCTTCGCAGAAGCTTAGGATAGACGCTCTAAAGACACTTAGAGAGGAGGGAGTGAGAAACTACGCCTTCATAAGCCCGATTATCCCGGGCATCACTGACGTGGAGGAGATAATAAGGGAAACAAGGGGCTTCGCTGATTCTTACTTTTTCGAAGTGCTCAACCTGAAAGCTGCTGGTAGGGAGTTTCGGGAATTGCTAAGGGAAAATTTCCCCGAAAGCTACGAAGTTATGGTTGACGAGGATAAGTTCTGGAGCTTCGTTAAAGAGCTTGTGGAACTCATAAAACGGCTTAACGTAAGAACAGAAGGAATTGAAGTCCACAGGAAAGGCTGGGAGTTCATAGAGGTGAAGTAAAAATGAGAATAGCTCAAGTAGGTGATTTCTGGATGGAAATTCCCGATGTTAGGTATTCCTTCTTTGACACTCCATACATAGGACACAGGCTTGGAAGAGCCGTTGATGTGTACTTTGAAGATAAAGCACTATTCCCCTTCGAAGAGGGAAAGCTGATTGAAGTGAAAAAGATAAGGACTCCCCGGTACATTCCGGTCGAACATGATTACCTTACCCTCTTTAAGGTGGGAGATTTCTGTCTGAAGGTTCTTCATGTTAAGCCAGAGCTTGAGGTTGGGGAGAGAGTTACTCTCGGTGATGAGATTGGGAGGCTTATCTATTCAGGATTTTTCTCGCCATGGAGCGACAAACATGCTCATTTCGAGCTCAGAAGGTGCGAAGACCCTTACAGGGCAAGAGGGGGCTTAGTTATTTTCCCTAAGGTTATGCCCCTTGTTCCTACCGCAAAGGGAATAGAATTTGAAGTTGTTGAAAAAACCTCCCGATATCTCTGGCTTAAACCCCTGAAGAGAGGAAAAGAAGGAATGACTCCCTTTGGAAACATCGAAGGGGGTTTACCCCATTATCGCTACGGAGCGATTTTTAACGGAAGTGAAGCGAGGCTTTTTGGAAGGGTCGTGAAAGCTGAAGAAATTCTCGAAAACCGTGCTGGAATCTTTAAAGCTAACTTTGAAGTTCTTGCAAATGGAAAAAGGGTTAAGGGAGTCGGGATTTACTGCAACGAGGGGAGGGTTAAGCTTATCGGGGGAGAGTTTGAAGTGGGGGATGTTGTGGAGCTTGTAATAGTTTAACTGTAAAAAAAGCAGAAAAGTAAAAACTCAGTAAGGAAGGTCATAGTGCTTGACCACTATCTCGTCTATCCCTATTTTTTCTAAAGCACTCAACGGAACCTGCATTGACACTTGAACTATTCCCGGAAGCCTTCCGATCTCCACGGCACCGCTTATCGTTACTCTGTTTCTAACTTCTTCTACGCTCATTCCAAAGAGCTTTGCAGCTCTTTCAAAACCTCTCATTGCAGCTTCGTTTATAGTTGGTCCTGAACCAATAATCTGCACTGGAGCCACAGGCTCAGGCTCAATTCCAAACCTTCTTGCCAAGTTCTGGACTTTCTCCCATTCGTCTTTTCTCCATGGCTTTGCGAGTGGAGGCAGGTCTTCCTCAGGGGGTAGCAATATTGGGCCATCCAGATTTACGTTTTTGACAACCGAAACTTCAAGAACACTCTCTGCAGTTACATCGGTTGTATGCCCCGCTACCTCTCCATCTCCCTGCATTGCATGAGCGTCTCCGGCGTAAATTCCTCCTCCTTTGACCTTTACAGGTGCTATCAGTATGCTTCCTTCCCTGACTGAATCAACGTCCAAATGCCCATCGGTTAGCTTTGTCTCGTAGTCCTCCTTGGTTATCCCGTATGGATGGGGGGCGTTGATTAGGAATGAGCCAAAATCCCCGGCATTGTGGGAGTCCGGGATGTCTACAGCTGGAACCGTTCCAAGCTGTCCCAAGAAAGGTCTCATCCTTGAGGGAACTCCAACTATATCTGCCTTGGCGAAGATTAGTATCGGCACCTGCTTTGAATTCTTGGGAAGAGCGTGCCACTCCCATGCATCTTTGGCTATCATCTCGGCGGTTTCCTTGTTTACGGTAACTCCAACTCCAAGGTTGTGATCAAAAACCATTGTATAGCCGTTGACCATCTTGAAGGGAGAAGTCGGCGAGCCGCAGTTCTTGCACCTCACTGCATCTTCCCCTATGCCAACAACCTCAAATTCGGGCCATGGCTCGTTACAGCTTGGACATTTCTTTGCGACGTATGGGTCTCCAACAAACGCTCCTTCTCTAGCGACATCAACGCCTGAAGAAGCTGCTTTTGAGAGAACCTTTATGCTCTTTATCTTAATCACTATGCCGTCCCCAATCTCTGCCCCTTCTACCGCAACCGGCATGTTGACTTCATGTCCTCCCCTGATTGTGGGAGTGATCATCGGGCCCCAGCATCCGGGGGCTGTGCGAAAGATTATTTTTCCTCCGTCTGCTACGGGGCCGAGCATCTTTGAGTGTGGCCCAATTATGCCGTTTGTTTGTATGTCGTTAAAAATCTCATCTTCAACTACCATAGAAACCACCAACTCTTATCTTCAAGGTGAAAAGATAAAAACGTTTTGATTTTGACAAACTTAAATCTATTTGGGTTATTTTTCAATGTCAGAACAGCTTCAAGTATTTCTGAACTTATCGATAGGGGTATATACTTTGAAGTCAAGTTCTATATTGGTGAGAACATGAGGAAAGAGTTCGTGCTCATTAGTTTGCTGATCTTTGTTCCATTGGCCAGTGCATGCTACAATCCAATGGACTCGTTAGCTGTGGAGGTTCGCCTTAACAGGCCTGGCATTTATTATGACCTTACTCCACTAAAAAATGCAGAAAACGTAATAATCGACGATGGAAGCATAATCTACCGCTCTCACTACGATGAGAGGGTTGGAGTTATTCTAAAAGAGGTTAACTCCTCTCTGTGGGTTAGGATTCAGATACCTGCAAAGATCTTTGAATCCACTTACGCCCATGCTTCATTTGAATCCCCCTTGCTGATTTCCAACGAAAGCTTTGAGCGGATTAAGGCTCTGGGCTGGGAAGTTAAGAACTACACCTTTAGAAAAGGGTCTCTCTACGTCCGGATAAGCCCGAGAAACGGTGGCGAATGCAAGAGCGACTCGGACTGTGCCGTCGGCGGATGCTCCGGAGAGGTCTGCACAACAAGGGAGCTCGCAAAAGAGATAGTCACACCGTGCGTATACAAGGAGTGGTACGGGTGTTTGAGATTAACGAGCTGCGGCTGTTATAACGGCTTCTGCACATGGAAGCCTAATCCAGATTTTGAAAAATGCCTGAAAGAGCATGGCATTGATCCTTCCAAAGTTATTAAGCTCCCCCTTGCCGAAGTCTACATAGCCGACTATGGGAAAGAGAAGCCGAGTGAGGAAGACATTGGTGAGCTGAGAGAACTTTTTGAAGTGCTTGGCATCTCATGCGCTTTTGACAAGCTGCAGTTTAAAGCAGAGACCACTAATGCCCCGGAGGGAACCGTTGACCCCTATTCTTTCAACTTCAGCGAAGCCCTTAGAGTAGAGCTCGAATGGCTGAGGGAGAACGGAATAATAGCGGTGGGTGATGAAGACATCTCGGCAATTGTGAAGGTTGCAGAGGGAGGCAAAGCGGGCTACAACTCCCACATAGGCTGGTATAAGAAAAACGGGGTCTACACGTGGATTCCCTACGATGAGAGCGACAGTCCTCTCTTGCTCAAGTGCGTTGGAGAGCCTTTCAACGTAACGTTGCCGAGCGGGAAGGCTGTTATCGGGTCATCATACACTTCATCCACCCCTGGAAGCTCGAACACTACTTCACAGAGTGCAGCTCAAAATGGAGTTTGCGGACCGGGAGCTTTTGCTGGACTTCTTCTCTTCCCCTTGCTCCTCAAGAGGAAGTGAGGTTTTTGGCTTTTTTATTACTATTTTTCTTTATCGCGCTTCAATGACACGGTAATTCTTACCCATGCGAGGGATAAAGGGTATTTGGCGACTTTTGCCCAAAGGCTCAGAAAGCTTGCAACAAATCTCGAAGTCAAAGTTCTGCCAGAGGAGTTTTGAGGGTAGAGAAATGAAGTAATAGCTTATCCAATGTCAAAAATAGGTTGGGGGGTTGGGTTTTTACAGAAGGCTTGCTATCAGTTTGTAGTCCTCCTCTGGAATTTCTCTCATCGCCTTACCCATCAAGTGGCCGCTCCACTTCTTCTTGTTTGTGATGAACTTCAGTTTCGGAATGAGTGGCTTGAACTCAACTTCTCCAAGCTTTATGGGCTTGATCTTCACCCTAAGGGGATAGGTTTCGTTTAAGTGCGATGGGCTCTTGAAAATTCTAGTTGAGTCCTCGTAAGGTTCGCTCACAACCTCAAAGATGCCGACAATCTTGGGTTCAAGGACTTCTTTGTCTTTTCTCTCCTGCTTGACGTAAAAGACGAGCTTATCGCCCGGCTTAACTTTAGCGATGGTATTCTTGTGCCTCCTTGGCACACCCCAAACTTTCTTCTTTTTAACAACTTCCCAATTATCACGGTTTGTAATGCATAGCCAGTAGGTCATAGAGATCACCAGAAAATCTCTCCCTTAATGATTAATTAACCTTTTGTGAACATTGATGTTTTTCTGTGAACATAAATCTTTATATAGATATTATGCATAATGTACATATAGAGATGAGGGTAAGTCCCGGTGCCCGCCGCGTACCTTGAGGTACGCATTATGGCGGCCCGGGGTCCGATCTTTGTTTCTTAATTTGATTTTTGATTTTAGTAAATTTGTTTAAACTTGAGTATTCTACCCATGGTCTCAAATTTGGTAAGAAGATTGTCTTCGCCGTTAAGTTTGCGATAAAAAGCATTTACTACAAAATCTGCTACCTGGATTAAAGGCTCAGCCTGAGAATCTTTTTGGTGAATCTGAACGTTGGCTTCATAAGGGATAGCTTCTGTTATCATCCTCTGGATGTACTTTTCAAGGTTCTTCTTTCTGAATTTAGTGGTGTGATAGTGATCTAGATACACCTCTATTGTTAATGCTTTATCTGGTGTGTATCCGATTTTTTCCAAATACAATTTAAGCGAGTCCACTATTAGAACTCTTGCGATATAGTTGTAGTGCTTGGTTTTATGGGATTTATTGTTTCTAATGTAGTCATAGGTATTTTTCTTGTTAACATAAACAGCGGAAATCTGAGCACTAGGGCATTTTAATAGCTCAGTGAGAACAAAGCTTCTTATTTTGTCGTCGCTCTTAGATGCCTTTAGCTCTGGGACATCCTTCTTTCTTTTACCAAGTTTTTCTCTAGCTTTCTTTGGAATTCGACGTGCTTTCTTAACGTCTTCCACTCTTAGTACGATGGCCCCCATTACGAAATATCTACTACTTTTCTCTGAAAATCCTAAGTCTCCTGCTTCATCGAGGATAATATAAATATGGGTCATTCTGAGCCTCTCCCTATTTACCTGGTTGAATTAGCATCGTGTGATAAATATATCTTGCTCTAACTTTAGTTGTATAAATGTTAGATTCATTGGAGTAATTTGTCTTTTTGTAAAGAGCAATGAATGTACTGTTATGAAAATGTTAATACTAAGGACTATCACAAACTTCTCATAAATTTGTTTTTGAGCTTCCGGTAAAGATACAGGGTTGCTCCGAGGTATACGAGGATATCCAGAGGGGCTATAAAGCTCCTAAACGCATATGCTATAATAACACCCATTAAAACAAAACCATAGGTATATTCGATGTTCCAGTACTCCATCCTAATGAAGAGTCCGATAACTGAGACAACTAATAATAACCAAAAGAAAAGGTTAAGGAGCATAGACAGTTGAGGATCAACAATAACCATGCTGAAAACTTTAAAAATTACGGCAATTCCCAAACCTGTGAAAAACTCTATTGCACTTCTCATCATTCCATGATAGAGCCTTGGAGCTGGCATTATCACTTCACCTAATGAGCCCTCTGCACTAAGCAAAAAATTAGGCAAATTTCGGCTCGATTTTCTCAAGTTCTTTGACAAGTTCTATAGTTCTCTTTAGGATTTCAACGACCTTATAAACATGCTCTAGCTCCTCTAGGCTTAACTTCCTTCCCTTCCTGCCCTTCAGGTACTTCTCGATAACGCGGTAGCCCCCTATTGTGTACTCCCAGACCTCCGGCGGGATTCCGCAGAGCTTAGTTGTCTTATTTATGGCTACGCAGTCCTTTCCGTCGTACTTAACCTTCTCGACGGTCAGGTTGTCCCCGGCAAGCTTAGGCTCGATCGGGAAGTCCACTTTCATCAGATGGAGCTTTACAAGCTCCTCTCCGATCTTCTTGTATTTCTCAAAAGTTTCCTTGTTATAGAGAGGTATCCTTGGGAAGTCGAACTTTAGGAATTCAGCGTACCTCCTTCTATACTTCGGGTCGTGAAGAACGGCGTAGGCATAGTACAGAAAGTCTTCTGGAGTTATCTCGCCGTAGCGTTTTCTGAGTTCTTCGAGGAACTCAGGCTTTAGGTTTGGTCTTTTAGTCTTGCCGTCGTCGGAGTAGATGTAGAGAGGGAAAAGGTAAGACTTAGAACCGGTGACATGCAATTCAGTTAGGAGGTTACTTACTAGAACTGCATCCCAAGTGGCTCCTGTCTTTGGAACTATCCTTTCTGTCACAATTGCAATGTTCTCACATTCGTTTAACTTGTCGAGCCACAAATGTTTGGTTGTGTTCCATTGGGCTCTTTGTAAAAGTTTCCGATCATAATACAAGAATCTAACATCAAATGGGCGGTATAACACTGGTTGAATTTTTGAGTGGTCGAATCCCTTTTTCCTAGCATCTCCAATTCTTTTAGATGGTTTCCACGCTGACGTATCCTCTAAACCAAATTCCTTTTGAAGTTGGCTAACTGAAATGCTGGGATCCAAAATTCGCTTAATAATGTGCTTTATTTCATCTGGAGTATATTGGATAAGTACATCATCCTTTCCAGTTGCTAACGCGGAGCCGTAAACCTCAAAAATTTCGTCAAGCTTCGGGAACTCTGAATACTCCTCTTCAAGGCTCAAGTCTTTGGGCACAAAGAAATAATGAGGTTCCTTTGGTGTTATTTCCTTCCACTCGACGGTTTTCCAGCTGTTGCTTCTCAAAAACTCGTACTTCTCCTCCCTCGTCATCTTCCTGCTGTCGTGGACAATTGAATGATAATAGACTTTGCACTCATCAGCTTTATGCCTGCCTTCCCTCAGCTTCACGAATAGCGCTATTGTTACACCTTGCTGTATGTCAAAGACGTTTTCGTCGGTTTCACCCCTTCTTGCATTTCCATGTAGGTTAAGTACGTAAATTTCGTCGAAGCTTTCCATGAGGCTTTGCCTCATCCTTCTGTGGACGAGACCATCTAGATAGGAGTTGTTCGTGATGAAACCGATGATTCCCTTTCCGTTCTGGTCTATCTTCCACTGAGCAAAGCGGATGAACTTAACATAATCGTCTTGTAGAGCTCCTTTTTTCTTCTCGTTTTCAACGCCAAGCCCGTGGAGGTAGTCTTCCATAAGCTCCGCTATCCAGCCCTCACTCGGCTTAACATCGTAGGGAGGGTTCCCGATGACCACAAAAATCTTTGCGTCCTTTTTGACTCTGTCAGCTTCCTCGCTTTCCCTGTCTAAGGCCATCTCGAAGAGCCCCGCCTGTCCCCTCTCCCTCATCAAATCCAGAGCGTTGGTGAGGTAGATTTTAAAGCGCTCGTTGTCGTTTAGCTTTATCCCCCACTGGTTAAGCACCATAGAGAGTTTAAGGTGGGCAACAAGGTAGGGAGAAATCAATATTTCAAAGCCATAGATGTTGTTCAAAAGCCTCTCTTTGAGGTAGAGCTGGAAGAGCGTTCCCCTTATATTTCGGTGTATCCTGTCCAAGACCCCAGCAAGAAACGTTCCCGTCCCCGTCGCTGGGTCGAGTATGGTTATCCCTTCATCGTGAAGTCTCTTCCCAAACTTCTCCTTCAGAATTTCGTCTACAGAGTTTACGATGAATTCAACCACGGGAATCGGAGTGTAGTAAACTCCCTTCGATTTCCTGAGTTTTGGATTGTACTCTGCCAGAAACGTCTCGTAAAAGTGCAAAAACGGGTCAAACTCACCGTTCCCAAAGTGGAATCTCTTCCTGAGCTCCTCAATATCCACGTTATTTAGTATTCCTATTAACTCTTCGACAATCCACTCAAGGTAGTCTGGGAGATCAGAAGCTATATACCTAAATATTTCATGGACAACACGGAGGGATTTAGGAATACCTCTAAATGCTACGTTCTCTCGTGTTAGTTCCCCTTTGATTGTAAATCTTGCCATGAAGAGACCATAAACAACAGTCTGAGCGTATGCATCTGCAAACTCTGTCTTTGTCATTCCACTCATTAAATGCTCCTTGAAAGCCTTGTGAAGATATTGAAGTTGTTCATCCATATCAATATTTTTCAAGAACTATATCTTTGAGTATCATTGTTCTTTGTGCTAAAATCTTGGCAAGAAGCTCGGGTTCTTGGATTTTAGGAATTGTGAAGCTCAAAAATCTATCTATTAGTCTTTGGAACCTTTCTATGTTTGACTCAATTAAATTGAAGTTTTCATCAATGAGTAAGACTTCCTCGACTTTTTCTCCATTTTGATACAAAATAAAGTCCCGGTAATTTGTTAGGATAAAATTGTCAAGCCTTTCAGAATAGCGTTTTATCTGATGTTTGTCGCGCTTGGGCAGTTTGTGTAAATCCATGTCAGGATGTTTGGTTTCTATATATCCAATTATGCCTTTTGAGGTGAATATCTTAAAATCGGGAGCACCGAATGTTTCTTTTCCAGGCTCTTGGGTAACCTTAATAGCTTTTATTTGATACTCCTCTTTGTTTGAGAACAAGAATTTTAGAAAGCTTTCAAAAATTCCTCTGTATGAATACTCAGTTGTTTTCCCCTCTTCGTACTTATTTTTTAAAGCTCTAGAATAACCTCTAAAAACACCAATTTTCATTATCCCCCCCACAATTTTAATTTAAAACCTGATTAATAAGATTTGTGGAAACTCATTATGTATGTGAAAATAATATGGTTGACTTATTACTCAATTGGTTAACAAACTAATAAAGGGAGAAACACAGAGTAAGAATGTTAACAAGTTAATAGAAGGTGCTAAGAGATTTAGTGCTAAGGGTATGAAATGATATCTTTGGCTTAAAGCCTCTCCACAAGCTCCCTCAACTTCTCCTTTCCTTCGTTCAAGATCGGCTTCCCGTGGCTTGGGAGTAAATGCACAAAGTCAACGTCCAAAAGCCTCTTTATTGCTTCTCTGTTCTTCATTGGGTCGAGGGAGTAGTGGTGCGGAATCTCCTCCAGCTTCCCGTCCTCTTCCCTAACCAAATCTCCCACAAAGAGGGCTTTTGTTTCCAAGTCAAGCAAACATATGCTCCCGGGAGTATGCCCCGGAGAATGGATAACTCTCAGCCCCTCGATCTCATCTCCGTCGTTCAGCTCTATCTCCACATCAACCGGCTCGATTTCCCTTCTGAATGTTTTCTCTCCCTTCAAATAAGGCACTTCATCCTTATGGGCCGCAACCACTGCACCGGTCGCATCTTTAAGGTCTTTTAAAGAGCCCACGTGGTCATAATGAGCGTGGGTCACTATTATTATCTCCACGTCCTCTGGAACGTAGCCAAGTTTTTCTATGTACCTCAAAACCTTCTCATACTCTCCTGGAAGGCCGGCATCTATAAGGAGGAGTTTTTCTCCCCTTTCTATTAGATAGACGTTTGCAAAAGTTTCATCAACAAGGTGAATGTTTCCAATGACTTTCATATAGATTCACCAAGATAATATTCTGTCTTTCAACTTAAAGTAATTTTGGGTAGATAAAACCAAAAGATTTAAGTAGGTTTTTATTTACCTTAAGTTAGAGAACACATATCATGATCATTCGGGGGTGAGAGTGCATGGAGGAGCACGGGAGACTGCTTGATGTCCTTGGAAACGAGACGAGAAGGAGAATATTACTGTTACTGACCAAACGGCCATACTTCGTAAGCGAGCTCTCGAAGGAGCTGGGAGTGGGGCAAAAGGCCATCCTTGAGCACCTTAGAATCCTTGAAAACGCTGGTTTAATCGAGGGAAGGGTAGAGAAGATTCCAAGGGGCAGGCCCAGGAAGTATTATCAAATAAAGAGGGGCATTAGATTGGAGGTTCTCCTCACGCCGTATTCCTTTGGCACGGAGATGTACGAGCCCAAAATGCCCAGACAGACGAGGGAATACGAGGAGATAAGGCAGCTCATAAAGTCTCAAGCTCCAGTGGAAGAAAAGATCAAGGAGCTTTCTGACTTCCTAAGTGAGATAGAACAGAAAATAGAAGAGCACATGAGAATCAAGAGCGAGCTTGAGGAAGTCAGAATGCTTACCGAGACTTACATAAAGAACCTTATGCGCAGGATTGCTAAAGAAAGTGATGAACAGTTTGACGACCTCTTGAAAGAATTCGAAGGGATTCTCCCAAAAGAAATCATCGAGGAACTAAAAAGGATAAAGAGAGAGCTGGTTTAGAGCATTTTTCCTTCTTCCTTAAGCCTTACAAGCCTTGTTATGTAGCCAGCTATTCTGTTTCTGAGAGTCTTGCTTGTGACGTTTGTTAGCTCCTCAACCTTCTTTTTGTTGTGTTCGAAGTCCCTTGTGAACTCGTTTGGGTATCTGTTGAAGAGCTCCCTCGCAGTTCTCTTAATGAAACCTTGCTTAATGTTTCCCATCCATCATCCCTCCGATAATCTTAATTTCCACACCCAAATCAAGTGAGGCTGTTTTAAACTTTTCCCAGCCAAATTTATAAAGCTTCCCTTTATAAGGTTTTTACCACCTGAAAGCCTCGCCCCTTTAGGGCGGGGATGCAGAAATTCTGAGTTTGATCCTTTGAAATGTCGAAAGCCTTAAATACTTTTTCCTCTTAATAAGGCCTCGGGGAGGCCGTCTTAAAGGTGCCCTTTGAGAGGGCTTTCATTGTGTCCTCCCTTTAGGGAGGATGACGCTGTAAGGCGTCCTTTGAGAACCGCCCTCTTAGGTGGTAAAAGCTCATCGGCCTCTAAGGCGATAACCCCAATCCCGCTTGGGCGGGTAGGGGTAACGGGCCTAAGACCGGGCCTGTGGGTCAAACCGAAACTGGCGACGGGAGTAGGTGATGGGCCCACAAACCGATGAAGCTCCTGAAGGAGGGGATTCCTCTCGGGAGCCATAACCCCTCCTTCAGGGGCGGGGAGGAGGTCAGATGATTAAGGAAACCATCATCTGCTACGGGCATGAAAACGTAAGGGCAACCCACCGCTCAACGCTGGAAATAACAAAAGAGGACTACCTGACCCCTAGAGGGGACTGCATAATATGCATAAAGGCCACCAAATCCCTTAAAGAGCTAAGCGATGAGCTGAAAGAAGCCCTGAAAAAAGGTGCAAAAATAAAGATAAGGATAATTGTTGATGAAATTGTTGATGAGCTTGAGGCATTTGGAGACGAGAGGTTGAGTTTTGAGAGCGATGTTTCCATGGTTATCAGGAAGAGCGACTACGTTGATGGCAGAACCCTTGCGATAAGAGCGAACAAGGCTGCAAAGGACATTAATAGAGAGCTCGTGGAAAAGCTGAAAAATCCGGGGCAGAAAGTGATTGTTGAACTAATTGTATGTGATGAGTCTCGCAGTATTGACGAAAGAGGATGATGGGATTTTAAGTGCTACCCCATGATATTTTTGGGGATTTGACACGTTTAGACGATAATTTAAGTGCTATTAGAACTATTTAAATGAACAAATTGGCCCCGTATCAAATCAATGTTGCAAAATCTGCAAAAAATTCCCGAATTATCTCAAAATAATAGCAAATTTTATTAGGTGTAGTTCAGAAGTTATTTTTGCCTTCCCGTACTGGGGGGTGAAAAGCCATGGTTTCCGGCCCGATACTCTTGCTGTTGTTGGCCATTGCCGTGGCTTTGATTATAGTGTTTACAGGGAAATACAAGGTACATGCATTTCTAGTCTTGCTGGGAGCCGCATACTTCGTTGGAGTCCTCTCTGGCATGGGGCTCTCCGAGACAGTGGATGCAATTGCCGCAGGATTTGGAGGAACTCTCAAGTCAATAGGAATTGTCATAGCCGCAGGTACTATAATAGGGCATATACTCGAAAAATCAGGTGGCGCTTTGTCCATGGCAGAAGCGGTTTTAAAGGTGGTCGGCAAAAAGAGAGTCCCTCATGCAATGAGTATAATAGGATACATTGTTTCAATCCCAGTGTTCTGCGATTCGGGATTTGTGATCTTATCACCACTTAACAAAGCCCTTACAAAGAGAGCCGGACTATCACTAGCGGTAACTGCAGTTGCACTGAGCACTGGACTATATGCGACTCACACTTTAGTACCTCCGACTCCAGGTCCGATTGCTGCTGCTGCAAACTTAAACGCTGATTTAGGTTTGGTTATAATGCTTGGGCTAATAGCCTCTATACCTGCCGCATTGGCAGGGCTCTACTATGCTTTAAAGGTTGGTAGCAAGATTTACATTGAGCCAGACATCGAGGAAAGCTATGAAGAGCTAATGCAGAAGTACGGTAAACTCCCACCAGCCAGATGGGCATTTGCACCATTGGTAGTTCCTATAATTCTTATAGTTCTAAAATCTTTAGCAGATTTTCCATCACATCCATTTGGGGAAGGGATACTCAAGAACTTCTTTGATTTCATTGGGCATCCGATAACAGCCCTTCTGCTTGGAGTCCTTTTGGCATTTAAACTTGTAGATGAGCTTGATGAGCATGTTTATGGTCCTAAGGGATGGGTTGCAGAAGGCTTAAAGAATGCAGCAATTATTATCCTAATAACCGGAGCAGGAGGTTCATTTGGTTATGTGCTCAGACAAACGGGAATAGGTGACTATATAGGGACAACATTGTCATCTTATCATTTGGGCCTCCTTTTACCATTCCTAATTGCAGCATTGCTTAAGACTGCCCAAGGCTCGTCAACTGTTGCGATTATAACCACTTCTGCACTCCTGTCTCCATTATTAGAGTCATTAGGATTAGCGTCTCCTTACGGAAGAGCCCTTACAGTGCTTGCAATCGGAGCTGGGTCAATGGTCGTTAGTCATGCAAACGATAGTTATTTCTGGGTTGTCACTCAATTTTCAAATATGGATGTTACACAAGGGTATAAACTCCAGACAATAGCAACATTTGTAGAGGGTGTAGTCGCTGCAGTAGTAATATTGATTATGGGAGCAATTCTCCTCTGATCCCTAATCTTTTTATTTTTTATTTTAGTATTTCTGGTGGTGATTGTTGTGGTAAACCGAGAGGAACTTCTCTCTTACGGGGATATTAAGTCTAAAGAAATAGCCCTAACCCTTATGGAGGAGGCCATAAGAAGTGCAGATCCCTACGAGGCCGTTAAGCGAGTGTTGAGACTTGAGAGGAATAAACTCACTATCAAGGGGAAAGAATTTCCAATAAATGGCAAAATCTATGTGCTTGCTTTTGGAAAAGCTGCCTGCTCCATGGCTAAGGCTGTTGAAGAAATTCTTGGAGATGAAATAGCGGAAGGGATAGCCGTTACAAAGTATGGCTACGCTCTTCCCTTAAGAAAGATCAAAGTTGTTGAGGCCGGTCATCCAATCCCCGATGAGAACTCGATGAGAGGTGCCCAGATGGGAGTTGAGCTTGCCAAGAATGTTGGAGAAAATGATATTCTCCTTGTGCTCATCTCTGGAGGTGGTTCAGCGCTTTTCATGCTCCCCGAGAATGGAATAAGCTTGGAAGACAAGATGAAAACAAACGAGCTTCTTCTCAAAAGCGGTGCTAAGATTTATGAAATCAACACCGTTAGAAAGCATATCTCAAAAGTTAAGGGTGGGAAGCTTGCGAGGATTGTAAAGGGAACTCTGATAAGCCTGATACTATCGGACGTTGTGGGCGACCCCCTAGAAGCGATAGCCTCTGGGCCGACAGTTAAAGATTCAACAACCTTTCAGGATGCTTATAGGATTTTAAAGCTCTATAATGTTTGGGACAGGTTACCAAAGGCTGTTAGAGAGCATATAGAGCTCGGCATAGAGGGGAAGAGGGTAGAAACTCTAAAAGAAGACCTGCCCAATGTGCACAACTTTCTTATAGCGGGTAATTCACTTGCCTGTGAAGCGGTAAAAAGGAAAGCGGAAGAACTGGGGCTAGACGCTTACATTCTAACAACTACTCTAGAGGGAGAAGCAAGAGAAGTTGCTGTGGCCTTTGGTTCGATTGTTGAGGAGATATACCACAAAGGAAGGCCATTCAAAAAACCATGTGTTCTTATCGCAGGGGGAGAGGCCACTGTAACAATAGAGGGAGAGGCCGGTTTGGGAGGTCCAAATCAGGAGTTCGCTTTGAGCATAGCTCGAAAAGTTGCTGGACTTAGAAATGTGGCAGTTTTAGCAATGGATACCGACGGTACAGATGGCCCTACAGATGCGGCTGGAGGAGTGGTGGACTCTTATACGCTGGCCATTTTGAATGCGAAGGGTCTTGATGCGGAGGAGTTCCTTAAGGCTCACAACGCGTATGAAGGTTTAAAAGAGGCCAATGCACTGCTCGTAACAGGCCCAACGAGGACGAACGTGAATTCAATAATTATTCTCGTACTTCTTTGAATTATTTAGTTCTTTTATGGTGGCTTTCAAGCAACCATTTCCAGAGAGGGCAAACTGAAGAATTTAGTAAATATTAAGGATGTGCATACGGTGAAAAATTATGTTGAATACTTGGAGAGGGCATATCTGATTTTCCAAGTTAAAAGATTCTCGTTTAAACTAAAAAACAGATGTTATTCCCAAGAAAGGCCTATGTTATTGATACTGGATTGATAAATGTTGTTTCATTTAAATTCAGTGAGAACATTGGTAGATTGATGGAAAACCTTGTTTTTTTTTTGGAACTTTTAAGAAGAAGCTACAAATTCTCAGACCATGAAATTTATTACTGGAAAGACGGTAAAGGAGAGGTAGATTTCGTCGTTAAGAGTTGAAACAAAGTTACACAGTTAATACAAGTTACGTATGAACTGAACAAAGAGAACTTTGAGAGAGAAATTGCATCTCTGGCGAAGGCTTCAAAGGAGTTGAAGTGCAAGGAACTGTTACTCATAACATGGGATCAAGGATATACCACAAAAGAGGGAGTTGAGATAACCCAAAATATTTGGATACTGAAGGAACTTTAGCAGTCTTTTCTCATCTAATTCTCTTTCAATAATTCTTTCTCTGTTCAAGAAAGCTAATTAGGTGTTTGTATCAATTTTTAGGGGGCTTTAAGATTTTAATTTCCTTCAAAGCTGTTTTTAACACATCTATTGCTTTCAAATATTCCATTAAGTTTAAGCGTTCGTAGGGAGTATGATCAAGCTTTGAATCGCCTGGGCCATAAGCTACTGCATCGACTCCAAATTTAGGAGCTAAGATGTTCATGTCCGCTGTTCCACTCTTCTTTTTAAGCCGTGGCTTTGCACCACTTTTTCTTATAGCTCTAACAAAAGCCCTAACAAGCGGACTTCTTGAGGAAACCTCGTAGGCCGGGACAAAATCCAAGATCTCCCCCTTACTCGATGGTTCATAACCGATAGGTGTTCTTATATTAACCACCATCTCTCCATAGAAATCAAAATCCCGCTCATAGGCTTCAAATCTCAAGATCCTCCCGCTCGGCTTATTAAAGCCTTCACCAAAATCCCTGCTTATTTCAAGCCATCTTTCTATCAGCTTTTCTGCGGCCCCTTTTGAACTCAAACTCCCATGGAATTTCTCAACTTCCTCCACGAACTTCAGGGTCAGGCTGCCCTTATATGCGATTGTGACCCCATCAAAGCCACTAGGTTCCCCAATTATTATAAAGTCCGGTTTTGGGACGTCTAAACTCCTGGCCCCAGTTGAGAACCCCTCTTCGTCTACTAGGCCGGCAAAGACCAGATTTGCCTTGCTTTCAATGAAGGCAAAAAAGAAAGTTGCCAGAGCTCCTTTAGCATCAACACTCCCTCTCCCCCATAGATAGTCCCCCTCGACCCGAATGGGGATTATGCCGGGAACGGTGTCCATATGTCCGGCCAGCAATACCCTACTCCCCTTCCCATTTTTTTCTGCTATGACGTTTCCAACTTCATCAATGTAACTCTCGATTCCAAAGCTTTCAAAACTATCTGTTAGAAATTTGGCAACATCCTCCTCTTTACCACTTGGGCTGTAGATGCTCACGAGCTCCTTGAGGAACTCTATTTTTTCTTCCTCACTGATCTTCATTAAGCACACCCTCAATGGTCTCTTTAACCCAGAGCATTTGTTCTTTCGTGATTATCAATGGGGGCAAGAGCCTGATCACCCTACTTCCTGCTGTATTTACCAGTAATCCTTTATCCTGGAGCATTTTAACGTATTTCCCAGCATTTTCCTTCAAAAGGATTCCAATCATCAAACCTTTACCTCTCGTCATTATTACTTTATCTCCCCCTACAATTATGCTCTTCTTATTGGCTTTTTCTATGAGGTTCTCTCGTCTTAAAATCCTCAGTGTTGTTGCCATAGCTTTACAGGCGAGGGGATTTCCACCGAATGTTGAGCCATGCTTTCCTCTCGGGATATCAAAGTTCGCCAGAGTTAGACCAATTGGAACCCCATTTGCCAGCCCTTTTCCCATTGTAACTATGTCAGGCTGTACTTTGTAGTGCTCTATTGCTAGAAACTTTCCGGTTCTGAAGGCACTCTGAACTTCATCCACTATCAGCAGGGCATCATTATCGTGAGTTAAATCCCTTAAAGTTTTGATAAATTCCTCTTTTGCGGGGATTATTCCACCCTCTCCCTGAATTGGCTCAACTATCACAGCAGCGGTTTCTTTTGTTATGGCATCTTTTGCGGCTTCGACGCTGTTAAAGGGGATGTGCTTAAAGCCCGGGACTAAAGGCTCAAACCCTTCCCTATATTTTTTCTTCCAAGTTGCGCTTAGAGAGCCAAAAGTTCTCCCATGAAAGGCATTTGTCATTGCTATTATCTCTTTTTTGCCCGTGTAGAGACGTGCAAACTTCAAAGCTGCTTCAACAGCCTCAGTTCCAGAGTTCCCGAAATAGGCGTATTCAAAGCTGAGGAATCTGGAGAGTTCCCCTAAGGCTTCGTCTTTCTCCTCATGATGGAACATGGGGCCGGCAACCATGAGCTTTTCTACTTGCTCACTTATTGCACCCGCCAGCTCTTCATTTGAGTGTCCCAATATGGCTACCCCAATTCCTGCTATGGCATCTAGGTATCGGTTTCCATCTTCATCCCAGACATAAACGCCTTTCCCCTTAATGAGCTTCAGCCTTTTTCTGTAAAGGTTCATCTCTTTCATTCAATCACCGTCCTGCCGTTCAGACCCTGGATGATAACTCTCTTGACACCACCTTCGAGTGCATCCCTTGCCATAAGCAGTTTCCTCTTCATCCCACCTCGAGCAAATGGGAGGAAATCATCAATTTTTTCAGTTTTTATTATCCCTACGACTTCTTCGTTGACTAAAAAAGCGGTATCCGATAGAAATATCAGCTCATCAGCTTTTAGGGCCAGTGCAATCTCCCTTGCGAGCTTATCCCCATCCACGTTTAACGGCTCAAAACTCTCACTCATTGCTATGGGGGCTATGACGGGGACTCCAAGATTCATCAGCTCAATTAATAGGTCAACATTGATCTTCTCGATTTTTCCAGAGTAATCGTCCTTAATTGCAACCTTTTTGCCATCTATCATAGCTTTGACTATTTTCTTCCTCCTGGCCTTTACAATCCCAAAGTCGAGACCGCTTAAGCCTATAGCATTGATGCTTTTACTTTGAAGGTAAGCCACGATATCTTTGTTGGCTTTCATCACTGCCATTACATAAGCCTCAAGCACTTCCTTTGGAGTGTACCTGAACTCCACTCCGGAGGGACTCCTCAGTTTCTTAACCTTAATCCCAAGCCTTTCACATAGGGCATCAACATAGTCTGAGCCACCATGAACGATTAAATCTGCTTCAAATTCAAACTCTTCAAGCCTGTCTAAAACACTTCCCCCGATTTTAACTATTCTCATTTCTTTCACCTAGATTGGATAAACTGGCAGATAATTCAAGCCGAGAGTTTCGTCTAACCCAAAGGCTATGTTCATGTTTTGCACCGCCTGCCCAGCACCGCCCTTGATCAAGTTGTCCAGCGCTGAGAGGAGAATAACTCTCTGGTTTTCATCATCGTAGACGAAACCAATATCAACGAAATTGCTTCCTATTACATATTTTGGATCGGGCAGTCTCTGCAATCCTCCCTTTTCCTTAACTATCCTTACAAATGGTTCCTTTAGATAAGGAAAATACTTTTTGTAAAGCTCCTTTTCGGTGGTCTCCATCTTGAAGTATATTGTTGCCAAGAGTCCCCTCACCAAATCTACCGAGTGAACGGTAAACTGAGCATTGATTTTAGTCTCTTGCTTTACCTCCGCCTCGTGTCTGTGATGGGATGCTTTGTAGACCCTGACCACATTGCTTCTTTCAGGGTGTATGCTTGCCACATTCTCTCTTCTCCCTCCAGCGCTTGAGCTAACCTTTAGGTCAACTATTGCCTCGTTAACCTCTCTTTTGAATGGATATAGTGCCAGGATTACGGCTGTTGCATTGCAGCCGGGATTTGCTATGAGCTCAGCTTTTTTGATTTCTTCTCTATGGATCTCTGGCAGGCCATAAACGAACTCATCTATAAGCTCTGGTTTTAAATGCTCTCCATAGTACTCTTCATAGAGGTTTAAGCTTACTCTAAAGTCTGCACTTAGGTCAATTATCTTAGCGCTTCCCATATACTCGTCAATTATTTTCATCGAAGTTCCATGTGGGACGGCCAAAAATATCACATCGGCATCGAAGTTGTAGTTATTAGTGAACCTAAGGTTCAATCCTCTTAAATTTGGATGAACTTTGTGGATTCTCTTCCCATTGTACCGCCTTGATGTTACCGCACTTATTTCAACTTCGGGATGCATGGACAAAAGCCTAACCAGCTCTCCTCCAATATAGCCGCTTGCTCCAACGACGGCAGCTTTTATCATCTTTTAGCCACCCCAACGGCATACTCAACGATTTTTTTAGCCACATCAACGCCTGTGACCTTTACTACGTTCTTGAACTCCATAGCAGGGTTAACTTCATTAACGAGCAACCCCCTATCGCTCTCAAAAATGTCTATTGCTAAAGCCCCTTCGCCAAAGGCCTCCCAGGCTTTAATTGAAATTTCCTTGACTTCTTCATCTTCACATGGGATTGCCTTTCCTCCTCTTGCGGTGTTGGTCACCCAATGGTCAGAGTATCGGTAGATAGCTGTCACAAATTCTCCTCCAATAACGTGACTCCTAATGTCCCTACCGGGTTTCTCAATGTATTCCTGCATGTAGTAAACTTTGTAAAGAGGATTTCCCATCCATTGTCTATGTTCCACAATTCCTTCAGCTGCATCCAAATCGTTTATTTTGCTAACCATTCTTCCCCAGCTTCCAAAGACAGGCTTCATAACCACAGGATAGCCAATTCTTTCCATGGCTTTTATTGCGCTATTTTTATCAAACGCGACACTCCACCTCGGCACTGGGACTTTCTTGCTGAGCTTTAAAGTTGCAAAGAGCTTATCTCCCGCCTCAAGGATTATATTGAAGGGGTTAACTGTCGGAATCCCATGGGCTTCAAAGAGCTTTGCCATATATAAAGCTTTGAAGTGGCTAACGTTTCTTATTATTACCACATCCAGATCAAAGTTTTCTGGAAAGATTGTTTCACTATCGTGGAGCATGATCACTTCCCCTAATTCTTTTGCCCTGTCCCTGAGCATCATCTCCTCCTTGCGCATTATTGTGTAAGTTATGCCGATTTTCATTGTTTAACCTCCGCCAGAGATAATTCCTCAGTATAATAATGTCACTACTCGCCCCAGTCTTCCTCCACCTCGGGGAGCTCTTCAAGGATTATTGGGTCTAAACTGACAACCTCGAGCTCTGAACTGCAAACTGGACACTCCACTATCTCATGCACCTCTACACTATCGATCTCTATTTCAGCTCCACAAACTGGGCATTCAACCATCTTTCCACCTCCATTCTTTATGTTTTCAATCCGCATGACATTTGGAAGATTTAAATCTTTTTTGTAACATTTAATTTTAAATTTCTAAATTTTGTGCCAAACATAACATTATTTCATGAACAAAGTTGGAATGGTGTTGATTCTTATCTCATTAACCCAGAGCTCGTCCCACTCTATGGGATCAATCTCTTGATCATCAATTTCTGAAATTACTCCATTTACAACATCCGGGGTCATTGCACTTCCCCCCAAATCGGGTGTTAAATTGCCTTTTTTCACATAATTTTTAACAGCATTCCAAATTACCCAACCATCTAAACCCAAATAATCTAAAAGCATAGCACCGCTCAAAATAGCGCCAATTGGATTTGCTATTCCTTTCCCAGCTATGTCCGGTGCACTTCCATGTATAGGCTCGAATAAAGCTATTTCCTCTCCGTAGTTTCCTGATGGGATAACCCCAATGCTCTTTGCATGTATTGAAGCTAAATCTGAAAGGATATCGCCAAAAAGATTCTCGCTCAATATTATTCTGTGCTTCCAGGGATTCCTGACAAGTTCTATGGTAAATGAGTCAATGATTTTCTCATTAACTTTAATCCCCTCTCTTTCTGCCAGGTTCAAAACAATTTTTCTGAAGAATCTGTCACCTCTCAAAACATTTGCTTTGTGGACAAAAGTAATTTCTTTGAAGTTCCTATCTTTTGCTAATTCTATTGCAAACCTTGCTATCTTCTCTGCTCCCTCTCTCGTTATCACCCTAAAGTCAACAACTCTACCATCATTAACCTCATACTCCCCGGAGTATAGCCCCTCGCTGTTTTCCCTTACTATGTAAATTTCCCTATCTCCCCAAAGGTCTGGAATAATTCTTAAATTAGCGTAAAGGTTAAGCTCCTTTCTCAAAGTTAGGATCAGGCTTTTGTAGTTTGGAACGTCAAAGGGCGTTGACGTTGCCCCGAATAAAACTGCATCCATCTCCTTTATCTCTTCCAGGTCCTCTTCTCTTATTGGAGCTCCGCATTCTTTGAATACTTCAAAGCCCCCCTCGAACTCAACGAACTCTATTTTATTGGTTACCGCTTTTATGACCCTCATCGCTGCTTCTGTAACTTCAACCCCGATGCCATCTCCTTTTATCACCGCTACTCTATACATAAATCGCCCCTCCTTTGCAGATACTCTATTATTCCGCCATTTTTGACTATCTCAAAGAGAAATCCTTCCAAAGGCTCGAATTGCCTTATCTCTTTTCCTTTTCTAACTATTCCACTTTGCCAGTCCACCTCTATCTCATCATCATCGTTCAGCCAGTCCGTATCGCCAGTTAAGAGAGGGATGCCCAAGTTGATGCAATTCCTGTAGAATATCCTTCCAAAGGACTTTGCTATTATTCCACTGATCCCAGCGGCTTTTAATGCTAAAGCAGCCGATTCCCTTGAAGAGCCTATCCCAAAGTTTTTTCCACCTACAATAACATCTCCCCTCTGTACTTCCCTTGAGAACTCCGGTCTCACCTCTATGAATGCTATTTTTGCAAGCTCTTGCGGATCCTTCGTTAAATTATATCTTCCCGGAGTTATTGCATCAGTTGAAATGCTATCCCCGAATTTCCACACCCTCATAGCACATCCTCCGGATTCGTTATCTCTCCATAAATTGCACTCACAGCTGCAGTGAGGGGGCTGGCAAGATAAATTTCAGCGTTTGGAGAACCCATTCTTCCTTTGAAGTTCCTGTTGGTTGTGCTCAGGATCACCTCTCCATCTCCAGCTACCCCCATATGTCTTCCCAAGCAAGGACCACACCCTGGGGGCAAAATAATTGCACCGGCTTCACTTAGCCTTTGCACAATCCCCTCTTCTATCATTTGAAGGTAGATCTTCCTTGATGCTGGTCCTATGAAAGTTCTAACGATAACTTCTTCACCCTCAAGGACCTCTGCCACTCTTCTAAGTTGTTCAAGCCTTCCATTTGTGCATGAGCCTATGAAAACCTGATCAATCTTTCTTTTAACTTTCTCAACTCTCTCAACGTTGCTTGGATGGTGGGGCAAAGCTACCAAGGGCTCAATTTCACCGAGTTCTATTGTGATCTCTCTCAGATAATTTCCATCGCCATCAAAGCTTCCATTGTCCAAAACAGCTGTCTTTGCATTTGTTTCAACACTGAAGTTTGCTATCGTCATTTTTTCGTCAATTGAAAAATTGAGGTCTCCAAAAAACTCCAAGGCTTTGTAATTCATGTCAAAGTCTCTCAACGAGTTAATTAAGCGTAACATCAAATCCATTGTCATTACATTTTTGCTTAGTCTTCCTTCGAGGTTCACCCTGACACTTTCTGGAACCCTGAACCAGTTTTTTCCAAGTCCCATTGCCACGGCCACGTCGGTCGCACCCATCCCTACAGCAAATACGCCAAAAGCCCCCAAGGTTGGTGTATGGGAATCAGCTCCAACTATTATTTTTGCTCCATCCAAAAGCCCTTCTTCTGGAACAACTTGGTGTGATATTCCATAACCCTCAAAGGTTTTAATTTCCTGCTCCCTTGCGAATTCTCTAATCTCCCTTTGAAGGTTTGCCACTTTAACGGTTGGTGCTGGATAAACGTGGTCAAAGAATATGGAAATCCTCTCCGGATTCTTCACTCGTGTAAAAACCCTCCTAAATGCTTCTATGATTAAGGGCATGGTGCCATCATGGGCATAAATTAAATCGACATTTCTGATTATTGCTTCTCCTGTTTTTGCCTTTAGAATTTCCTCAATAATCGTCATCTTGAGAACCTCCTTGCCTCTCCAAGAAGCTCTTCTGGAGTGAAGGACTTCCGGGAATTCTTCACAACATCGAGTAGCTTCTCCACGACCTCCCCATTTTCGTCTTTAATCCCTGCTTTTTCAAGGTAGAACCTTATCGAGTCCCTTCCCGCGTATTTGTCAATGTGAATGGATCTCTCCCTCCCGAAGACCTCGGCCGGTAGAAATTCGTAAAAGCTTGGGTCTTTTATCACAGCTGAAACGTGTAAGCCGGCTTTGTGGACAAATGCATTTTCTCCAACTATTGGATAGTGTCTTTGGGTTTTTATTCCCGTTATCTGCTCTATCAGTTTGCTCAACCCATAGAGATTCTCCAATTTGTATTTCTTGATCCCGTAATGGTAAGTCAAGAGAGTTGAAATTTGGATTAAATCAACTATTCCAACTCTTTCTCCTATGCCATTTATAGTTGCATCAACTAATGTTGCTCCAGCTTCAATTCCCATTATTGCGTTCGCCAAAGCTAAGCCCAGATCATTGTGGCAGTGCACATTCGCTGGAATGCCAAAGCTGACCACCCTTCTAACGAGCTCGTAGAAATACAATGGATGTGCTGATCCAGTTGTGTCTGCTATGCTTACTCTATCGACTTTAAGCTCTCTTGCCAGTTCAAGGGCCCTTTCAATGTTCTCCCACTCCGTTCTCGTCGTGTCTTCTGGAGTAAAGCGCACTTTCAACCCGTGATCCTTGGCGTATAAGATGGCACTTTCAACTCTTTCCAGGGCTTTCTCGAGGGTTATGCCAAATCTTCTTTGAAGGCATGCGTTTGAGAGGCAGAAAAAGATGCCAATCCAGTCAATATTCAAATCCAAAATCAAATCGATATCTTTTCTTAATGCTCTTGAGTGTGCTAGGAGGTTTGCCCTTAAACCCTGCTCCGAGATTAGCCTTATTCCTTCTGAAACATCCTTACTCACTGCTGGATGTCCCACCTCTATAAAATCAACGCCAAAATCATCCAGAGCTACCGCTATTTCTAATCTCTGCTCTGGACTAAAGTTAACTCCTGGTGATTGTTCTCCTTCCCTCAGTGTTGAATCTAAAAGTTGTATGGCTCTTAATAATACCACCCCCTTTATTTGATAACTGAAGATTTATAGTAGGGTATATAAATCTTTCGGAAAATATCTGGATTTTCCGAAATATTATCTTTATATTGAATTTAATACAAATAAAATTTCGATTTTTGTACAATTATTTCGAAAAAATTTTTGTACATCTTGATTTGAAGGGTTATGATACAAGAAAAAGCTTGATAAATGTAAAAACAATTTAAATGAGCTCTTCTAAAGGTTTGCTAACTGACTTCTGCAGTTTTGGAGTATAATATTCGGAGAGCTCTTTGACCTCAAAACAATTCTTTCTTGCCCAGACAAAGGCCTTTGAAAGTTCATAACCCAGATTTGCATTCAAGACTATTGGAATGTTTAAATCAACGGCAGTCCTCCTTATCTTGTAGTCCTTGTCTTTTGCGTATCCAGAAGTTATAACTAGATCAATCTTGCCCAGTTTCATCAACTCTACAGCTTCCTCTTTGCCTAAAGTATCTCCATGCCTCAAGCTGTCTTCTAAGGTGAAAACATTGTATTCCGAGCTTTTAAGGAGTTTTGCAGTTTCCAGTAGTGTTGATACCTCTTTGTCATAACCATAAACTAAGATATTTGACTTTGGCATTTTGTTCGGTTTCGCCGAGAGCCAGCTCTTTAGTAGGGCATCTTCAAATTCATTCCCTAAACCTGCAACTTCTCCAGTAGAGCGCATTTCTGGCCCTAAGAAGGGATAAGCATTTTGAAGCTGAGACCACGAGAACTGTGGGCTTTTCACAGCGAAAGCCTTTGTTGGGATCTCGTAGTAGTCGTAATCCATTCCTATGGAGAGTTTCCCATCAAACACCGCCTGAGCTGCTAATTCCATTAAATTTACACCCCTTGCCTTGCTCGAAAAGGGCATTGATCTGCTTGTCCTCAGGTTCAGCTCAAGAACGTAGACATCATCGTTGACTAAGAATTGTATGTTAAAGGGTCCCCTAATTTCTAAAGCCAACGCAAGCTCTAAAGCTATTTTGTGCATCTTTTTTACATGCTTTTCTTTTAGATAGCGGTAGGGAGTAACCATTGTGGCATCTCCACTATGAACTCCCGCTTTTTCTATGTGTTCCAATGTAACTCCAACTACCCTCTTTCCATCTGAGACGGCATCTATCTCTGCTTCCATTGCATCTAAGAACTTTGAAACCACAACAGGGTGTTCTGGGGAAACTTTTGTTGCTAAAGAGAGGTACTCTTTTAGTTCCTTCTCATTGTAGGCAACTTTCATAGCGGTCCCGCTCAAAACGTAGCTTGGTCTTACCATTAAGGGGTATCCTACTTCCTCGGCAAAAGCTAAGACTTCTCCAACACTCTTAGCTTCAATCCAGGGTGGTTGCTTTATGTTGAGCTTCTCCAAGAGTTTGGAAAATTTGGCCCTGTTTTCAGCTATATCTACACTCATCCCCCGGGTTCCTAGGAGTTTGACTCCATTTTGCTCAAGCTTTTTGGCTAAGGAATTTGCAAGCTGTCCTCCAGCAAAGGCCACAATCCCATCCGGCTTCTCAAATTGGTAAATATCTAAGACCCGTTCAAGAGTTATCTCCTCAAAGTAAAGCTTGTCACTAACATCCCAATCTGTTGAAACTGTTTCAGGGTTGTAGTTCAAAATTATAACTTCATAACCCCTCTTTTTTGCAGCATTTGCAAAGTTCACGACAGCCCAATCAAACTCCACACTGACTCCAATCCTAAAGACACCTGCTCCCAAAATCAGAACCTTCGGCTTTTCTGTGTAGGGAACGTCATTTTCCTGTGCATCGTAGGTCATGTACAGATAATTCGTCCTTGCTGGAACTTCTCCAGCCAAGGTGTCTATTTGCTTGACAAATGGGATTGATTTTTTAATGCTGCTATTAGATAGAGCCTTCATCTGCTCATCACTAAATCCAAGCTTTTTGGCTTCTCTTATTGTCTCTTCATCTGGGTTGCTCCTAAGGGCCTCTGCAATCTTAACAAGATCCTCAATTATGTAGAGGTAAAACTTATCTATTCCAGTAATTCTGTGAATCTCATCAACACTTGCTCCCAGTTTCAGGGCCTTCGCAATGTGCATGGGCATATAAGGCTCGTAATTCTTAATTCTCTCCATAACCTTTTCCAACGACTCTTCGCTCTCATAGTACTTCCCTATAAGCTCATCTCCGATTCCCACCATTCTGATAGCTTTTTGAAAAGCCTCATGGAGGTTCCTTCCTATCGCCATGACTTCTCCAATGCTCTTCATCTCGGTATTTATCTTCTTATTCGCGTTCTCAAACTTCTCTAAATCCCATCTCGGCATTTTAACAACAACATAATCCAAGCTCGGCTCAAACAAAGCGGTTGTAACTCCAGTTACCCCATTTAAAAGCTCATCCAGTGTATATCCCAACGCTAGTTTTGCCGCTATGTAGGCTAGGGGATAGCCGGTGACCTTGCTTGCTAGAGCAGATGAACGGCTCATCCTTGGATTTGTTTCAATTATGTAGAACTCCTCTGATTTGGGATCTAAGGCCAGCTGGACGTTACATTCTCCAATAAGATCTATTGCCTCTGCCACTTCTATAGCCGCTTTCCTCAGTAGGTAGTATTCCCTATTTGTTAAAGTCTGGGAGGGTGCAACTACCATGGAATCACCTGTGTGGATTCCCATTGGGTCAAAGTTCTCCAGGCATGCTACCGCAACGGCGTTTCCATCCTTATCCCTAACAATTTCAAATTCTATCTCTTTCCATCCCTTCAGGTACTTCTCTACTAAAACCTCACCAATCTCACTCTGTGCAAAAGCCCTAACTATGTATTCCCTGAACTCTTCTTCATTCCAAGCAACAAAGGATCCCCTTCCACCTAGGTTGAAGCTAACTCTTACCATCACTGGGAAACCTATCTTCCGGGCCACTTTTACAGCTTCCTCAACGTTCTTAGCGGCTTTACTCGGTGGTATAGGGAGGCCGTTTTTAATCATAGTTTCCCTGAACTTTTCCCTATCCAGAGCCTTCTTTATTCCCTCCACGGGTGTTCCAAGAACTTTGATGTTGTATTCCTCTAAAATTCCGGAGTCATGTAAGGCCACGCCTAATGATAGAGCACTTTGGCCTCCGAAGCCCAGCAAAATCCCATCTGGGTTTTCCTTCTTTATGACTTTTTCAACAAATTTGAGATTCAGAGGAAGGAGATAAACCTTGTCTGCCATCTCATGGCTCGTTTGAATAGTTGCAACATTTGGGTTGATTAAAATGGTCTCTATCCCCTCTTCTTTTAAGGCTTTTAGAGCCTGACTTCCACTGTAATCGAATTCAGCAGCTTCTCCAATTTTTATTGCTCCGGAACCCAGAACAAGAACTTTAGAAACCATGAGCCTCACCCTTAATCATTTTTGAGAAAACATCAAAAATCCATGCTGAGTCCAAAGGGCCAGGGGATGCTTCGGGATGGAATTGGGTGGCAATTATTGGTTTGTGTGGATGGTAAATCCCCTCAACGCTTTTGTCATCTACGTTGACCATCCAGACTTTGAACTCGTTCAAACTTTGAGCTTTTACAGCGTATCCATGGTTTTGTGTGGTTACAAAAGCTTTTCCACTTTTTAGGTCTTTAACGGGTTTGTTAACTCCCCTATGTCCATATTTAAGCTTGTAGATCTCCGCCCCATCTGCTAAGGCCAGTATTTGGCTTCCTAGACAGATACCCATCGTTGGAACATTGTACTCGATAACCTCACGGGCTTTTTTTACTAGATCTTCGAGCAATTCAGGATTTCCAGGGCCGTTGCTGAATAAAATCCCATCTGCGTTGAACTCTTCTAAGACATCAATTGGGTCATAATGATAGGGAATTCTTATTACCTTAAATCCCCTTTTCAAAAGCTCCCTTAGAATCCCATATTTGATACCGCAATCAACTACAACAATACTCTTATTAGGGTTTGGGGGTTTATGGACGATTAACTCTTTTGGCGTGACCTTATCTATGAAATTCATTTCATCGTAGCTTAGTTTTTTCACCTTCTCCATAATCTCATCGAGGTCGTAATTTCCCACAATTAAAGCCCCCATCATGACGCCTCTTTCCCTTATTTTCTTCACTAATGCCCTAGTCTCGATTCCTTCTATTCCGGGAATACTCTCTTCTTTGAACCATTCATCCAGGCTTTTCTCGCTTGCCCAGTGATTGCTCCGCATGAGCTTTGAGATTACGAACCCCTCTACTTGGATTTCATCTGATTCATAGTGGAGGGGAACACCGTTCTCTTTTATTTCCCTGCTTGGAACTCCATAGTTTCCAATTAGTGGATAAGTCATGACCAAAATCTGGCCCTTGTAAGAAGGATCGGTTAACGACTCTGGATAACCCACCATTCCCGTTGTGAAAACCACTTCCCCGTATTTTATTCCTTCACTTCCAAAGCCTTTACCTTTAAACACACTTCCATCTTCCAAGATTAGATACGCGTTATTTGATTTTTTCATTAAACTACCTCCTTCAATTTGGAATGCTCCTCTTCTAGATTATTTTTTGCCATCCTGATATATTCCGCTACTTTTTCTGGATTTGGAGAGCCCATAGTGGGCTTTTTAATCCCTTCTTCCAGGGTGGATTTGATGCCGTACACTGCCTCGACTTTGGAGTAGATTTCTTCGACGCTCTGAGAGCTTTTTATTAGCTCTGCGATCTCTGTGTAAACTTCCCTGTAGGGTTTTCCGCTCTTCAGAGAGACCTTCTCGGCTATGTCAGTTGCCAAAATAGGGAAAATCTCTGCGTCGATCAATAACTTTTTCTTGTTTACCTCAATCTTTTTGAAGAAGTCTGAGAAAATTTTCAGTGTCTCCAGAGTTTTCTTCAAGATTATTAATGCATGCTTATTCGTTTCCTGCATGTCTAAGTTATATCCGGTCGGAAGTCCCTTCAGAGTTCCTAGCAAAGCTGTTAAGTGCCCAATGCTTTCAGAACCCCAGGCCCTGGCTATCTCCATGGTTACTGGATTCTTCTTTTGGGGCATCATGCTGCTTGTTGCTAGGTGCTCCTTGGGCAAGACCAGGTAATCAAACTGGGGTGTTGAGAAAATCACAATGTCCTCTGCTATCCGTGATAAAAATACGGATAGACTGACATCCATTGATAATGCTATACTGAGGAAATCCCTACTGCTTGTCGCTTTTATGGAGTTGATCACAATTCCACTAAAAAGTTCTTTGGCCAGAGTGTCCCTATCTAAAGGAACGCTCGTTCCAGCAACTGCTCCTCCCCCTAAAGGAGATTTATCAATTACCTTAAGGACAAAAAACAGGGCCTTTGTATAGTCGGCTAGGACCTCCTCTATATAGCAGAGGTAATGGGCAAACGTTGAAGGTTGCGCTGGCTGTAAATGGGTAAAAGCTGGCATTACTGTCCATAGATGTTTTTCTGCTTTATCTAGGAGGATTTTTCTCAGGTTTATCAACTCTTTTAGCTGTTCAATTATGAGTTTCTTTGTTTTTAATCTCAAAGCCGCTGAGACATGGTCGTTCCTGCTTTTCCCTAGGGCCAAATATCCTTCATCCTCTCCTACTACTTCCTTCAGGTAAATTTCAATCGCCTCATGTACATCTTCGGCATTAATAGAAAACAATGGTAAGGGATCTTGGAGGAGGCTGTTTAGTTCACTTAGTATCTTGTCTCCCTTCTCTGCTGGAATTAAATTTTGGGCGATCAGAACCTTCACATGGGCAATTAAGCTTTCGATAACTTCGCTGACTATTTCTTTATCTTCTTCCATTGAGGAGGTGTAGGCCAAGATATTAAGATCAGCATCGCCCAGTAGACTCTTCCTGTACATAGCACCACCTAACTAATGGCCTTCTTTGCGGTTACTGGCTCTGTGGGTGTGTACGCCGGATCCAGTTTGCTTTTTGAACTATACGCTAAAACACTCTGCAGTCCAAAGAGCTCAATAAAGCCAACCGCAAGCTTCTGGTCAAAGGTGCTGAACTTTTCGTACGTTGCAAGCTTTGTATCGTAAAGTGCATTTTCAGAGGTCCTCCCAACTACGCTAACGTTCCCTTTGTAGAACTTTACCTTAACAGATCCATTAATATCTGCTTCAACTTTATCTATGAATGCATCTAAAGCCTCCTTGAGTGGCTCAAACCAGAGGCCGTTGTAGATAAGCCATGCCCACTTTGAATCAATGATCTCCTTAAATTCGAGAACCCATTTTGTGAGAATTAGCTTTTCTAAATCCTTGTGAGCCTTTATTAGGGTTATTGCTGCTGGGGCTTCGTAAACTTCCCTGCTCTTTATTCCTACAGTCCTGTCCTCAATGTGATCTATCCTGCCAACCCCATGCTTTCCTGCGATGGAGTTTAAAGTTTCTATGAGTTCGACGGGGTCCATTTCTTTTCCATTTAACCCTATAGGGACTCCCTCCGCGAAGTCTATCGTAACATATTCTGGCTTTTCTGGAGTCTTTTCTGGAGAGAGAGTCCATTCAAAAACTTCTTCTGGGGGCTCTTCAAAAGGATCTTCCAAGATTCCTCCTTCTATTGAGCGTCCCCAAAGATTCTCATCAATGCTGTAGATTTTGTCTTTAACAGGTATTCCTTTTTTCTTTGCATATTCCATCTCCCAGTCCCTTGTAAGGTTAAGCTCCCTAACTGGGGCAATTATCTTAATCTCTGGATAGAGGGCTTTAACTGCTAAATCAAACCTAACTTGGTCATTTCCTTTTCCAGTGCAGCCATGAGCTACCGCATCGGCATTCTCTTTTTTAGCTATCTCAACAAGTTTCTCAGCTATTAAAGGCCTAGCTAATGCTGTGGCTAGTGGATAAGATCCTTCATAAAGTGCATTTGCCTTTATCGCTTTGAAGATGTATTTTTCGACAAATTCTTTCTTTGCATCTATGGTATAGTGTTTTAGGGCACCAAGTTTGAGTGCCTTTTCTTCGATCTTTTCAAAGTTATCTTTTTGGCCCACGTCTACGGTAACTGTAATTACTTCTGCATTCATTTTTTCCTGCATCATTTTCAAGATGATTGATGTATCCAGACCTCCTGAGTAGGCTAAAACTATCTTCATGCAGATCACCAGAGTTGGGATAAAAAGAACGTTTTTATATTTTTTGTAACTAATATCTTAAAATTAACAAAATACGTTACATATATAACAACTTTGAGAATCGATAAGGTGGGGAATTATGCCGGAGTATTGGAAATAAAGGTAAAGCAATAATTGGAGGTTATTTTAAAGTCCTTCTCATCTTCAGGATGATATCTTCCAGTATTTGGTATGCTTTTGGAGCGTTTTTACGATCAAGAACAAATATGGTGTCTTTGTGGCATGAGATCACCTGAGTTATGTTTACTCCATTTGATGAAAGGGTTGAGGTCATAACGGCCATGATTCCGGGGGTCTCAATTATCTCTTCTGGGCTTATCAATATTATGGCGGTTTGCTCTTCAATTAACTCAACTATCTCTTCCGGTCTTATGAGCTCAAGTACCTTTTCCTTCTCTTCACTTGAGAGAACCAGTGTGAATGTATCAACACCTTGGGTAAGCTGGAAGAATCGGGCCTCCTCCATCACCTTAGAGAGTCGCTCAATTTTTCTCAAGACAGCCTGCTTGTTGGCAGTTATTACTGTTAAGTCGGATTGGAGTTCAATAACAGTTTTTGCCACCACACTCCTGATTTTATTTTCGAAGAGTGCTCTCTCTTTTCTGAGTTCTTCTCCTATCCTTATCAGGGCCATCTTCACAGCTCCGGTTGATGTCTTGATGTTTTTCTTCTCCAATTCTTTTAAAATAACCCTTGCTAAAGCGCTGTAGTTTATAACATCTAAAATTAAGCACTCCTTAATTGCTGGGCGAGAGAGAACGATGTCTTTTACAGTCTTTGCAACGCTAATTTTTTCTTCCGCCATTATCTCACCTAAAAAGAATACTCACTCTAAATATATAACTTTTTATGATGTATGGCACTTTGTTGTAAAAGTCTTAAAGGAATAGCGATCATTTATAGGGGAGATTCTTGGGGTAGAGGGCTTAACGATGCACTTATAGAGAAGATTGAGGGCAAAATAGAAGTAGGGGTCGGCATTGAGTATCCAAGCAATCCAACGCCAGCAGACTGGTCACCATACATAGCCAAGCTCGAAGATGGAGTTAAGGAGCTCATCAGCAAATATGGAAAGGATAATGTTGGGGTTTGGGCAGTTGGATGGGACGAAGTTGCGACGCTATTGACCCAAATTCCGGATGATTCAGTTCTCCTCCAAGTTAAGTGGATTGGTACATACCCACTCGTCGGAAACCAAAAGATAATTGAAGAGGCCAAGGACAAAGCAGTAAAGGTTGGATTGTTCTCAACCCAGTTCTATTCAGAAAGTGATGAAACTGCAAAGTTGAAGGAGAAGTTTAAGGCAAAGTTTGGTGCAGAACCGGATCAACACGGATTGAATGCTTATGGTGCTACATGGGTGGTTGCATTAGCCTATGTTGAGGTACTTAAGGAGAAATGAAGCTACAACCCAGATTTGATGGTTCGAAAGATTAAGGAAGTCCTTGAGAAGTACAACAGTGCTGTCTATGGTGTTAGGCCAGTAACTGGAACTATAGAGCTTGACGAGTGGAACGACAGGGTGAGCGGTAACTATGCAATCTACAAGTTTACAGAAAGCGGGTTGAACATGATTGGAATATGAAAGTCAGACACTGGTAAAATCGAGTGGTTCGAGAAGCCTTGATTTTTCTTTCTTCCTTTCTTTTAAAATATTTTACGGGGTGTTTTCTATGGTGTTGCCCAGAACTGAGAACCTTTCAAAGTCATTTGGTGCTGTAAAGGCTTTGGATAATGCTAGTATAACCGTTGATGAACACAGGCTCACGCTCATCATAGGTCCAAATGGTAGTGGAAAATCAACATTCCTAAAGACCCTCTTTGGACTGGCGACAATCTATTCAGGCAAAATATACTACAAGGGTGAAGAGATTATCAACGTTCCATCATATCAGAAAACTCGTCTTGGGATAGTTTATCTCCCTCAGACAAACAGCGTTTTTGCAAACTTAACTGTAGAGGAGAACCTCAAGAGGGCCGGATACACAGTTCCAGATGAAGAAGTTAAAGATAGGATAGATTTGGTATTAAATGTCTTTCCAGAGATAAAAGAATTGTTTAAGAGAAAAGCGAGACTTTGAGTGGTGGACATGGAGTGGCATTAGGATCAGGAATAGCAGCAATGGCTGGAGCATTGTACGGATTTTATTCAGCAAACATCATAGGGAGTGCATTTACAAGGGTTGAGTGGATTTTCTATCCGTTCCTTGTGATACTCCTAGGTGGAAAAGGAAACAACAGGGGAGTTGTCCCTGGAACATTCGCCTCCATTCTCATGAAAATGCTCATAGGAGCATACAAGTTCCAAATAAAGGCATTCTTACACTTACCGTTTGAGGCGGTATGGCTTGAATACATCCTTTTCGGGGTATTGGCATTGGTGGTGATTTATCACAGACCGGAGGGGATCCTTAAGGAAGAGCCCATAATAACAGAGCCCATAAAAAAGCTGAAGAAGGCAAAGGCTTGACTTTTCTTCTTTCTTTTTGGTGGTGTGAATGTTAATTTATCACAAAACACCGGACTTTAAGCGAGTTTGTTATAGCCAGCGCTGGAAATCTCACTATGGTCTCAAGGTGCCTCCAGAGTCTGTTCTTGAGGAAGGGTATACCCCTTTTTGACTTCTACAGCGTTTTCAAGAACTTCAATGGCGAGTCTTATAACCTCATCAAGGTTTTTAGCATTGACGCTGGCACTTTCAATGGCCTTTTTGTTGTTTCCAACAGCTATGCTTACGTTGGCTCTTTCAAACATTGGAACGTCGTTGCTTCCGTCTCCAATAACTAAAACAAAGCTCTTTTCTGCTAAGAATCTGTCCACGATTTCATCCTTGCTCCTGAAAGATATATAAACCCCACAGACTTTCTCATTCTTGAAAAGCAACTTATTCGCAATGAGCATATTTGCGTTAGTATAAGTTAGGGCTTTTTTGATAACTTCTTTAAAACTTCCGCTCACTAAAACTACGTAAAAGCCTTCACTCTTCAAGAGCTCGACTAATTCTCTCGCTTGAGGCTGGAACTCGAGCTTTTGAGCGGCTTTTAAAATTAACTTTTTGTCAATCCCTTTTATGAGCTCTGCCCTTTTCATAAAGCTTTCAAACCAGTCAATTTCCCCCCTAAGCCCTTTGTAAAGTAGTTTCCGTATTTTATATCCCCTTTCGACATAGTTTGCTATCTCATCCCAAAACTCAAAGTCTGTTAACGTTCCTTCAACGTCTATAAATGCTATTCTTTCCATTTTTGACACTCCCTTTTTTGAAATCCTTTGTGATAAAAAGTTTTTCAAAGAAAAAATGTCATTTAGACGAATTTGTCAATTCCAATCATTCTTTGTTTAACACCATGTAAAATCTTTTGTAGCCCCCCTCAATTTCATGTTCAAACTTCTCTCTAAGCTTCTCAACGTTAAATTCTCCTTTTCCAACGAATCTGAGGAATTCCTCGATTTTGTCCTTTGAGAACTCTAAAATCTCGTCAATGAACTCTGATGAGTCATTCAATACAGCTTTTGCGTAAGTGATCAAATACTCAAAGGATGTGCCTCCAAAATTCTCAACTCCTTCAAATTTCAAGAGAAAGCTTAGGAATGAGATGCCAATGAAGTATGGGATTCCAATGACAACTTTCATCATTTCATCGTGAGTTTTTGCATCTGTGACAAAAATCTTTGCTTTAAATTCCTTGAAAAGATTTATTACCGGATTTATATCTTCTTCTCTCCCCTCAACTGGAATCACTATAAGCCTTCTCCCTTCGAAGCTCTTAGCTCCAGCACCAAACATCGGGTGAGCGCTGCAAACCTTAACGCTCTCTGGAAATCTTTTGTAAATTTCTATCACATCTCTCTTAAATGTTGAGATGTCAAAAATAACCTTTCCTTCGCTTTTTTTACTCAATTTTGCAAGCGTTTCTAAAACTTGGGGTGCCTCTTCGAGAGAATTAGCAACAATAGTCACATCTGCCCACTTAAAAAGCTCCTCTATTGAGCTAAACAGCTTAAACTCAATCTTCTTTGCATGCCTCGAGTAAATTCCAACTTCATGCCTTGTGCTGAACTCTTTAGCAAGTAACTCCCCTATTTTTCCATAGCCGATTATTCCGATGCGCATAACTTAACCTCCTTAATTATTTTGAGCCCTTCTTCAAGCTTTGAACTTACTAATGAAATTCTGATGAAATCTCTATAATCTCCAAAGGCTATTCCCGGAAAAACGGAAACACCCTTTTCCAAAAGCTTCTCGGCAAAGCTAAGCCCATCAACCCCTGTTTTAACGAAGAGGTAAAACGCTCCATCGGGCTCGTAAAATTCAAATGTCCCCTTCAGTATTCTTGAAGCAAGTCTTGCTCTCTTCTCGTAGATTTTGACAATCCTATCTTTGATCTCTTCTCTAATTTCCAACGCTTTAACTCCAGCCCTTTGAATGAAGATTGGAAGACAAGTTGTTGTTGCCTCAAGAAACTTCTGCATAGCTTTAATATCTTCTCTTTGTGCTATTGCATAACCTAATCTAAATCCCGTCATCGAAAATAGTTTTGAGAAACTTTTAACGGTTATAACATTCTCATAAAGTTCTCTAGGTGAAGTGAAAGGCTTAAAAGTTATGTCTGAGTAACTCTCGTCCGAAAGAACTTTAACTTTCTCCTCTTCGGCTCTTTCAAGAATTTCTCTGAGTTTATCTTTTGGAAGAATTTTCCCCGTAGGATTGTTTGGGTAATTTAAGATCAAGAGATCAATTCCCAACCTATCTATCCTCGGCTCCCAGCCTTCTTCAAAGGAAGTTTTGAAAATTTTGACATCTTTTCCAAACTCCCTGGCTATGCTCTCATAGGCCTGCCAGTGGGGGGAGATTATACCAACCTGCTTAGCCCTTAAAATTTGCGAAGCGATTAAAATCTTCGAGCCGTTCCCTACTATTATATCATCCTTCCCAACACCCTCAACCTCTGCTATCTTCTCCCTGAGCTCTTCCAATCCGGGGGTTTTCGTATAGCCCGTTTCACCCCTTCTTAAAGAACCCACTGCCTCTTCTATTATCCTTTTATCCACACTTATATCCGGCTGACCCACATCCAGCCTTATCCTGGGCTTGAGGGAGGAGGTTTTGTTAAAAAACTCATACACGTTGAACATCCCTGCAAGCCTCCAGTATCTTCTCAAAAACCTCTTTAAACCTGTCGGCTCTCTTGAGTAATTCCTCCTCTCTTTTCTCATCCCTTATGGGCAAACCCAGCTCCCTCTTTATTTTCCCAATCTCCGTGACAACCCTGACCCTCTCCTCCAAGAGCTCGGCTATTTGTTTATCAATCTCATCTATCTCTTTCCTAAGCTCATGAATCCTTTCCAACCCAACCACCTCAGCAAATGGTCTGCCAGAACAAAAGCCATCATGGCTTCAACAACAGGCAAAGCCTTTGGGACTATGCAGGAATCAAACCTCCCGGTGAGCTTTATTTCGATCTCCTCCATCCTCACTACATCAACTGTTCTCTGGGGCTTGTAAATTGAAGGGACTGGCTTAAAGGCAATCCTCGCAACTATAGGCATTCCGTTGCTTATCCCGCCCAAAATGCCGCCGCAGTTGTTGGTCTTCGTCATGATTTTCCCGTCTTTGATAACAAAGGAATCGTTTGCTTCACTTCCCCTAAGCTCGGCTATTCTAAATCCCAGACCAAATTCAACTCCTTTCACAGCTGGAATTGCGAAGAAGGCTTTGGCCAACTCTCCCTCTAAGTCTTCGTCGTAAGGACCGCCGATGCCGGGGGGGACGTTTATAGCAATAACTTCCACAACGCCCCCAACGCTGTCTCCTTCATTCCTTGCCCTTTCCATTTCTTCGAGCATTTTTTGGAAAGCTTCCTCATCCGGACAAAGTTTTGAGCTAAAGATTTCTTCGACACTCAAATCCTTTGCCTTTACATTTCCAATGGATTTTATGTAGGCTTTCACCCCTATCCCGGCTTTTGATAAAATTTCCTTCGCGAAGTAGCCGGCTATCACCATCCCCGCCGTCAATCTGCCGGAGAAAAATCCCCCGCCCCTGTAATCGTTAAATCCAAAATACCTGATTCCGGCAGTATAATCACCGTGCCCGGGCC
>Ga0208663_100011_pt1 | contig 45704 bp, 75 predicted proteins | sample Wag42014_10_10_FD_187327 | JGI IMG/M metagenome (GOLD analysis project Ga0208663, IMG submission 187327) | Deep subsurface shale carbon reservoir microbial communities from Ohio, USA - Utica-2 Time Series 2014_10_10 (SPAdes) (version 2) ...
GCCCTCTATCCTGTAAGATACTTAATATTTTGTTTATTTCACTTTGCTTGAAATCAGTTTTGCCATTAATTTTATTCGACATAGTTTTATAATCAATTCCTATCATTTCTGCTGTTTTGCCTTCTGTTAATCCTGCTTCTACTATTTTACCTTTTAATTTATAATTTGTTCCCATAAAAGTGTAATTTCACCTCCGATTAATATAATTAATTTCGTTTTTGTGAACTTGTTAAATACATTTTAATATACTTTTTGGTGGTTGTCAAGGGTTTTTTAGGAAAAAATATTACTTTTTGCAGAAAACAGTTAACTTTTTATACATATCTTCTTAAATCACTCTAAATTTATGTTATTATTTTTGAATTAATTGTCATTTTCCAATTCATTGTACTTTTTATCTATCTCTTTGAATGTTCTATTTAATATTTTACTAATGTTTTTTGGAGTTTCTTTTTTGCTGATTAATTCCATTAATAATTCTTCTTCCTCTGGTGTCCAATTAGTTTCCTTGCGATAATATTTACATAATTTCTTTTTCTTTGGAAAGTGAGCTGCATTATTGTACTTTTCGCAATAGTAACCATATTTGAAGTATTTGCATTGACTGCATAGTGCTTTACCTCGCTTATATCCTTTTTTAGTTTTTTCTATTCTTCCTTGCATTGATGTACCGGTATTCTTTTTCGCTATTTTCTACTCTCCTTTCATTAAAAGTGTAAAAGTTATCTAGTTATCCTTATTATAAAGAACTTTAATACTAATTAATCTTAGTTCAGGAAAAGTTGGCATAGAACACCCCTTGTGCTTAAGAAGTGTTCTATGTCTTTGTACTAATTAACCTCAGCACGAGGTATCGACATAGTGCCATACGGCAAGTGCTCTGAGGGCTCCGCTTCTGCCTTAACACCCTATAGGAGTTTCACCTATTCACACCAACACCCTACCTTACGGTAACAGGAAAGGGGTGTCCGCTGTATCCCAGTGCCCACACTACAAGAGTGCTACACAATAGATTGCTGAAATTACAATCCCTGGAGCGGTTTTATTACGGATAATCTGAATTTAAACAGGACGACCAGCCTGCAGTTTTTTATAATAGTGTTATTCCTTTAACCACTAACCTTTTTGTTCTACAAACACAAAAAGGACCTGCCAGTTCCCCGACAAGTCCTTAAATTTCTTACAGATTTTATGTAATTCACTTGCTAAGTTAGTACCTATTTGGTATAATTAACTTAACAAAAAATCTGTTACTTGTGCGAGAAGTAGCAGTCAACCCGCTAGCATTTGTAGTGCTGAGCGGATTTTCTTTTTCTATATGTAATTTTTAATTTTCTAAATTTTAAGGGGCAAAGATACCAGCTTCACCCCACCGAAAATGTATTCGGTACAAATATATTATTATGTTAAAATTATTATACTACTTTTAAATCTTAATTGCAAATGGAAAGCCCCACATTTTTTAAGTGTAGGGCTTTTTTTATATCTATTTAACTTGTTCAGGCTTTTTAAGTTCTGTACCCAATCCGACCATAATTTCGCCGATAATAGGCTCATACTGTGTGCCAGGTATGGTTTCTTTCATAGCGTCAGCAGCCTTTTTGTAAACTACATCTTCTAAAGTTGTTTCCTCCATCACGGTTTTCAAAAAAACTAAAACAGCTTCATTCATGAAATCTTCATCTCCTTTCGTAAATACCCTTATTATTAATTGAGTTAGCCACATAGGCAATTCCTCACGATCTAAACTATCTGCATAATCTTTGAGTATTCTGTTTGCTTTCGCTATATTTTCTACAACTATTTGCTGCTCTGGTGTCAAATTGCTTAAATCTCTGCTGATAGATAGGCTCATTTCTTTGCTCCTAACTTTTTTACGGCATCACCACCTATTATTACTACCGCTAAAGTAGTAAATGTATTCTCATCAAATATGCCTGTTATTTTGCCTATAAAAACGATTAGCAAAAACACTAAGTCTTGCTGAAAATCATTATCCATAAATAAATCTAACCAATCCTTAACTAACTTCATCTTCTATTATCCCACTCTGCTGGCCTGTGCCGTACATCTAAGTGGATAAAAGTATTATATAGTCCAATACCCCTAAAACCTATTTGCTTTGCTATACGCTTGATTTCTTCAATCTGTAGAGGAATTGTGTGTAAACTAATATCTACTGCTTTTCCATAAAGATGTTGGCTATTTTTAGCACCATTAACCTGCTTATTTCTTTCAGGACAGCGATAAGCTGAATTGATAATTAAAGGTACTTCTAATCTATCTCTTAACTGCTGCAGCTTATCTAATAATTCTTCATCTATTCTAGTATGCCTGTGATCTGGGTGAGTACATTCAAACTCTGACATCTTAAAATTTTTGCTTATCTGAATATCATTCATAGTTACCTCCTAAATAAATCTAGTCGCTACACCACCTAAAAATAATAAAACATATATGATCCAGCGTATATTATCTTTCCAGGTGCTATTACTTTTTTCTTTTGTTTGATTTTCAACTTCTAACCTGGCTAATCTGGCCTTGTTATTTTCCATTAATCTTCTATCTTCCTGTCTTTTTTCGATTAAGCCGTTATATTTAACCATATTCTTATTCATTTCGTCCATCTTAATGCTGACTTCTTCGAATTTAGACATCATAGTTTCAAACAGCTGCTTATTATCATACCAATCACCGTGTTTTAGCCTATCTATTTCTTTTTCGTGCTGCTCTATTTTTTCTTTATAAGGGCAATCCTGCTTTTCTGTCATTAACATCACTCCTAATCACTAAGCGGCTCTTTGCCATTATATCTGCGAGCCAAATTAATTTTTTGTCTTTCTAGTTTATCTACTGTTTCTTTTTTACCCTGGCTTTGTGCGTACTTAATTTGCCTGTTGATATTAGCGAAGTGCCTAATCAGCTTATTTAGTTGTGATAAATTCCTTTTAGCTTCCATTATTTCTTTTCGCGAGTACCTTAAATCTTCGCCATATCTCCTTGAATTATTATAATTAGCGACCATTTGAGTATATTTTTTCTGATCCTGGTACACTTTTGTTACATCTTCATAATATCCAGACTCTGAAATACTTATTAGCCGCTTAACTGCATTAAAAGGTATTATATTACTTAGTGCTTCTAAAGTGCCGTCAGCATAAGCAATAGAAGGATTAACTATTGCACTACCTCCTAAGTTAAAGAACTCATATAATCCAAATTCTTTAAGTTTCTGGCCGACATTACCTGTCAGCATAGCTTCCTCTGATATTACATTTCTACCCCGCCAGGTATCGTAAATATTCTCTCCAGATGTTAACCTTTGAACATCAGCTGCGGCCTGCAATAATGGGTTAAGATTACTTGTATTCCACGGTAATTCAGTCCAGACTGTACCTGCAACATCTCCCCATTCTCCACGGGCTGCATTATAGACAGCAGATGTAACAGCCTGTCCGATAAAGTCCTGTGGAAGTTGTATAGTTATTGCTTTGCCGTTTGCTTTCCATACAGGAACTACTAAATAAGTTTCTTTTTTATATTCGCTGACGCCTTCCATTGTTTCTGCTATCTTTTTAGCAAATTCACTATTTGGGAATAATTCGTCAGCTTCTTCTGCACCAAGCTGCAGTAATTTAGGAAGCAAACTAAATAACGCAAGTTTAAATAAGAATGTGCCTGGATTTTGCCTAAAACTTTCAGCTGCAGCAGTCCAACCTGATTTCCTAATTGTTGAGAAGATAAATAAGTTATTAGTAATTGAGTGTAAAGCACCTCTTTGCTTGAAGTCAGGAGTACCGACTCTGGTCCTTACTCTGTGTGCTAAATCGCCTTCAGATAGATTAGTTCTCTTGCTTAACATTCTGTATCCAGCTATTTGACCTGCCATTTCTGCGACCTGACCGAAGTTGTCTAATCCTTCCCAAGCACTACGGACTTTATCGGGTATTAATTTTTGTAATCTGCTGTGTTCTTCCCCGCTTTGTTCGTTATAATCAAAGATTTCAGTTAATAACTGTTGAGTATCATCTTCCATATAACTGTCAGAAGGTCTATACATTCTGTCTATGGTTAACATTCTATTTCTTCTCATATATGAAATATCTTCTGATCTCTTATTGTGCCTTACATTATTCCAGGCTTCTGAAAAAGCCTTCTTGTACTCGTGGGCTAATGCTGGAATATCTTTTATACCAATTTCAGGGTTATTCATAACTGTAGCAAAGAAATCTCGTGGAATGTTAAAAATCATCCAACGTGGGTTGTGAGATACAATTATCGACTTCATACCCTGGACTATTGATAAAATAGTATTTGTAGCTGCATTAGCCTTGTGTGGAGTATATTCGTATAGGTCAGCTATATCTTTTTCAACTAAATATCCGTCTAATTTGCCGTTAACTGTAAAAGTTATTAATCCTTCATCAGCGTCTGTAGAGTCTTTAGGTATTATCTTACCGTATATTTCTTTTGTTGGTGCTTGTCTTATTGACTCTGGGGCTATTTTCTTTAATGCTTTTACTGCAGCCACCTTAGACTCGTTAATACGGATAGAACTGATTATACTCATATCTTTAAGCATTGTGGCAACAAGTGGATTACTTATTTTCCTACCTGTACCATATTGCCGCATAATTATATCGCCAGTACCTTCGCCAAATTCAGTATTAATATAATCTACTACCTCAAAAGTTACATACTCTTTATTATTTTTAACTTTTTCCATAGCTGCTTCTGTAAACATATTAGATTTTTCCATTATAGGTATAATTCTTTCCTGTCTTAATTGATAATATTTTTCTGCAGCGTTAACTATTTTTTGATATTTTTCTTCTCCGTATTTATCTAATAAAGCCTGCTGCATTTCTTCTGCTCTAACTGTATTAACAAAAAGTGGGTTAGCATATTTTCTTCTGTCGCCCAAAACTCTTTTATTAAATAAGAAAGAGTTAAAATCTAAGAAGTCTATATCATAATTTGATAATCCTTCTATTATCTGGCCTATATTGTAGAGGTAATCTTCTACCTCAGAGGACATATAAGCTATTTCCTCCATTTTATTTCTTGCTTCCCTGGATAACTTTCCTTTTTCTCCAGTATCGCTGTATTCTCCCCTAAAATATTTGTAGAGGGCTGAATTTTTATCAATAAAACTTTCTATTAGCCAATCAAAACCACTTTTTACTCCCCGTTCTCTACGCTGTATCTTCTTTTTAGTCTGTTCTACACCGTCAACCATACCTTCTTGTAAATTGTCAAAGGTTTTGTTTATCATTTCAGATCTATTTTCCATTAAGTGCCTTACAGTATTATATGATTTTTTTACTGCTGGCTTTTCAGATATACTTTTTTGGATAAACTGACTAAATAATGGTGCTTCCTGCTGCAGCATTTCAGGATCCAAAAAGAATACACTCATAGCGTCAGCGTAAAGTTCCTCTGGGCTAAAGCGGTATTGTCTGTATTTTTTATTGCTTGTATCAAACGGTTTCCATTTTTGAGATAACCTCTGCAGCTCTTTTTTTAGTCTGGGACCTAACTTTTTACTATCTCTGATAGCGTCTAAGGTTTCGTCTTTTTCTCCTTTGTAAATAAGACTCATATTATCCATTAATTCGCCTTCATCTAACTCACTTCTAGGAATAAAATCTATTAAGTGGCCTAATTCGTGCGACATTGTCTGTGCTGCAAACTCTGGATCAACTTCTAATACTCTGACCTCTACATAGTTTTTAGTAAATTTAGTTTTAAATTCTACTTCGCCAATTTCAGGATCATTTTCTATTCTTGTTCTAATTTCCTGTATTCTTCTGTCATATTGCTTATTTGGTATCTTTTCCTGGTGGATTGTAGGTCCGATAAATATATCAGGATTAAGGCCTATACTGCCGTCTTTAGGCATATAATAACCCAATGTACCTGTATTACTTAACTTTTTGATAATACCAGGATATTTGCCCTCTGATAAGGCTAGAATTATATCTAAGAGTTCAGGCATTTCTATTTTTTTATCGTTAAGAGTAAACTTTGCTCTAGCATACTTATTCTTCTGGCTAAATTCTACAGCGTTTCTGCTCATTTTAACATTCTTGCCGTTAATATTTATATTTTTAGGCTCTTTACCGAATAAAGTTTTGTTAGTTTCTATACTTTTTTTAACATTATTATTTTCGTTGCCTACTTCATATCTTATTATTTTGCCCCAGCGTGGTGATATATTACCTTCTTTTATTAAATCGTTAACCTTAGATTTTATTGTTTCTACTGGAGTTTTATCAAAACTTTCTTTTAAGTTTTTAGCAGCTTCTTTAATTGTTCTGCCGACTGACATTTTAGCACCGCTTTTACCTTCTGTTATAATCCAATAGTTTGGAGGTGTAGTTGTCTTTTTGTTTTTGATTTTACCTACCTGATCTTTAATCCTATATCTAAAAAGGTCCATATCTTCTGTGCCAGGTATAGATATTGGTTTAGCTTTTAAAACCTGCACAAATTCGCCTTCGTTATCGAATATATAATAGTTGTTAGGCTCTGCTAACTGACTTGTATCAATATCAGGCTTACCAGTTTTAACAGTTTCTCCTTTAAATACCCCTGATTGATCTGTTCCTCCTAAAGCCATAATAATATCAGAAATAACAAGCGGTCCTCTAGGTGTAACTACCTTGCCTTTTTCTCTTTCACTATATATTGGAGGTTTATTTTCAATTTCAATATATCCTCCAGGAGTATTAATTTTAATAGTTTGATTAAAGTTTTTAGACTTTTCGATTAAGTCTTTAATCATATCTTTTCTCTCAGTATAACTTCCCATAATATCCCGTGTTTTGCTTCTTTTAACTATTTTTAGATTATCAAATAATTCATCTGAATTTATATCGCCATTTATATGCTGCCATAATCTATATTCTAAAGTATCTTGCCTAGTTGGACTTGATTTACCTTCGATTTCTTCCATTCTTTCCTGTGCTTTTTCTTGTGCAAATTCTTCTACTTGTTCAGATTGATATTTTTCTAATCTTTTTTCTATTTCATCAATAGCTTTATTATATTCTCGACCTATATCATCTACAGACGCTTGCGAATTAGGTAAATCAAATTCATCTTTTGAAATTTCTAATCCAGCTTCCCTAGCTTTATTAAATATTTCTTCAAATTCCGTGGTTTGTTTATCATATAAATCTTGTTTAAATTGCTGATTTTCTGTAGTTTCTACATTATTAAATCTTTCTTTATAGAAGTTATAAGTAGGCTCATTTAACATTTCTACTTCTCTAGCTTTATCTAAAATTTGATTAACTTTATCTTTAGATATATTACCTTCTTCAATATCAATAGTAATTCTATCTAAATCACCTTTAACTAAATCATAGATAGCTGTTATAATTTCTCGATCAGCTATTTCCTGTCCCCATTCAGTTAGTGCAGCACTACCAGTTTTCCTATTTTCATTTTCTGTTTTTCTTTTTTGCTTATCTTCTCTTTTTATTGCATTACTAATTGCTGTTTCTCTTTTTCTACTAATAATTTTTTGTCTTTCTTCTATTTCAGCTTCTTGTCTTGCTTTTTCAGCCGCTTTATTAATATCTTTAGTAGTAACAACTTTCCCTTTAGTTTCAGAAGTCTTTTTAACATAGTTATATGCTTTGCGGCCAGCTTCTTTAATCTGTTTTTTATCTTTTGGAGTAAGTTCTATTTCATTTTCTTGCTGTTCTCCTACAACTTCACCTTCTTGTTTTTTTATTTTTCTACGAATAGATTTTTTAGCTTTTTCCTGCCATTCTACCATAGCTTTTCTTTTGTTTTGTGCCGCTTTGGCTCTTTTATCGTTCTGACGAGTATTGAAATTAGCAGGCCCAGCTATCATAGGAGAACTTACTCTGCTTTGAGAAGATAAATAATCATTTAATTTTTTAATATAATTTTCTTTATATTTCTGTAATTCATCAGTTAATACTTTTCTTTGTGTTTCATTTCCGACAATCTCATTTAATTCATTATATAAATCTTTTATATGGTTAATATATGATCTTTTAAGTAAATCGGCCCTGTCTTTCGGGGTGTGGCTAGTCCCTCTGAAAGCTCTAATTAACAATTCATTATCTAAATCATTTGGAGAAATTTCTATTGGTATATCAGAAGTATCTATGTCCTCCGCTTTAACCTTTTTAGTAGGCTCTGAAAAAGCTCTCTTTTCTAAATATTCATATCCTGCTTTTTCACCAAATTTATTAGCCACTTTATTAGCTGCTCTAATTAAAGCATTAAAACTTTCTTTTTCTCTCCAAAATTCTATTTCTTTTTTACTAAAACCTTCATCTTGATATTTTTTATCTAAAAAGTATTTTTCATATTTATTTAATTCATATTCTTGTTGTCCTTCATCTTCAACAATACCTTCCTGTTGCTGTTGGCCCTCTTGGATAGGTTGGCCTTCAATAGCTGCTCTAGTTTTTCTGGCTTCATTGATAGCGTCATCTATCCTCTGATAAGTCCAGGTGTTACCGTTCGTATCTATAACATCAAATTTAGCACCATTATGAACTACATAAGATTGTAATTCTTCTGGAATGCCAGGAGTATTCTCTTGCGAAGCCATTTCTCTAAAATTATCTATTTGCTCGTTGCTCTGTTGTATATATTGGCCTGTTTCTTCTACTGTTGTATCTGGCTGTGTATTTAGACCTTCATCAGTTTGATTTTCATTTTCTATAGTATTATCCACATTATTTGGCTGCTCAATTGGAGTTTGAGCGACATCTCCCTGCTGCTGCGGTTGTGGTGTATAATTTTGTCTAGCTTCTACTAACTGCTTTCTTAAATCTGATAAAACATTTAGCGATTTTTGTCGAACGGTATCTACATCATCTGCAGCTGTAGGCATATCATATTGACTTAAATCTACCTGGCCGCCATACTGATTAATTCTTCCTACTATATCATTAATCATTTTCTGACGGCTGCTAAGTAAATTCTGTGCTGCCTGTGGTTGATTTTCAGCTATTTCTGCCTGCTGCACCTGTTCTCTTGTTGCTGTTTCAAATGGAGTAACAGTTGATAGATCATATCCGTTGTTAGCAAGTACGGTAAACAATTCTTCCATACTTTCAGCAGTCATAGTACCCTGTCGCTGGTTGCCCTGGAATACATCAACTAAAATATTATCATTCATATTTCTTACAATAGCATAATTATTGTTATCTATATTAACTGTAAAAGTGTTTAAATCTTGCTGGTTATTGATTAAGTTTTCTAAAATTCTTTGTTTAGCAACTGCTGCAGCTTTTTGTTCAGCCATTGTTCCCTGAAAACCTTGGAAAGCATTTTGGGTAGCTTCTCCACTTTGTTGTCTTTGCCTTTCCATTTCTTCTTGTTGCTGCATTTCAGTCTTTTTTTGGTTAAGCTGTCTGCTAATTTTTTCTATCCTTCTTTGTTCTTTTTGATTTCTTTCATACCGTGCTTCTCTTTTTAAATCTTCCATCATTCTTTCCGCTTTGATTATTTGATTAATGTCGTATCTTAAATTTTGAGCATTGTTTTGTCTATAATCTCCTACGGAAGAAAGAATAGCACCTGTAGCAATAGCACCTAATCCAGCGTTAGCAACTAAAGAAGTGAATTCGTCTGCATTAAATTGTTTTCCTTTAATTATTACATCAGAAATATAGTTTGTTGCCTCTGTACCCATTTCCTCGCCAGCTTCTGATAATCCACCTTTAGCACCTGATTTAAGCCAGTTTGCAAGACCCCACTCTATACCTTTTTGCATTTGGTCGCCAGCTATTTTATTAGTTCTCACAATATCATCTATCATAGGGAGTGTTACTAAACTTTCCCAAATCACTTCGGAAGTACCTTTTACACCTGCTGATAGTAACTCTTGTTGGTCTGATAGTTCAGGACCACCTTCTGTTTCTCTATATTCGCCACCAGCAGCTGATAATCCAATAACTGCTTTGGGTAGGGCTTGCGATAGTACATTAGAAGTACCTAACATACTACCTGCTGTGCTTGTAGCACCTAAACCCTGTGCTGCTGTACCTGCAAAACCGCCCATCATAGCAAGTAATATATTAGGAGCAGTCTGTGCTGTTACGCTAACTAGCTGCTTGCCAAAGTCCATAAATCTGCCTTCTTTTAGACTTTCTATCATATTATTACCCAACTGCTTACTTTCCATACTCTTGCTATCAAAAATGGTTTCTGCAGCTTGATTAGAAGCGTCAGAATAGCTGTCTAACCCTTCTTCTATAAGATTAAACCCTGGTATCTTAAAAGCGTCGCTGCTGTCAACTTTCATTTGTTCATTACCTGTTAATTCTGCAAAAGCATTTTGAGGTTGTGCTGCAGCTGAATAAACGAATTTACCCAGCCATCTAGCACCATTTGCTATATTACCAAATAATCTAGCTGATCCTCCTGCGAAATCTTTGGCAGTATCAGTAAATATGTTGCCGTCATTATACTGCGGCTGAGGTTGATTAACTGGCTGGCTGATATTTTGTTCTGTATTCATCTGCATATCAGGAAAAGGTATTGCTTTAACATTTATATTGTTTTTTGGTTTTTCTTCTTCCATACCTGGAAAAGGTATTGCTTTAGCCATTTAATCCACCCCATTATTACTTAGGTAATTAATCATTTCTTCTATAGTAATATTATTTGTATTCTCAAAATCACTTACAAATTGTTCATTATTTCTATTAGCTTTTAAATTTCTTAATAATTCTTCTTCTGTCATATTAAAGGTATTTTTATAAGCGTCAACAATCGCTTGTTCTGTTAAATTGCCTGCTTTATCATTAAGATAACTATTATATTGCTGATTTATACTGCTGTCAGTTAATCCAGGTGTTATTGAAGGCTCATCAGTTAATAAATTAAAGACTCCATTCCAAAAACCGCCGGTTTCTTCTCCTCCGCCACCGCCACCACCGCCTTGTGGTTGTACGAAGGTATCGTGATATTGATATTGGTATCCCATTTCTTCATCGCCAATAGCCTGAACTAATTGGCCATCTTTATTAACATAAGGAATAGTAGCGTCCCGCATTAAAAATCCAGTATCAGGGTTTCTTCTTATTGGGCCTTCTTTATCAAAATTAACGATAGGCCATTGGCTTATATCCACACTACCTGCACCTGGTCCGCCGCCTGGACTGCCGCCGCCATTCATTGCTCTTATTAATGCGGCATAATCGCTTCCATATTTCAATGGTATTTGTCCTTCTACTCCAAAAGGAGCACCATTAATCATAGGACCATAATCTTGTCCTTGAGGCTGATTAAATTTCCTGTAGTTTAAAGCTGTATTTAAAATACCCATTAATTTATTAGCGTCATCAATTGGTACTTCACCGCCTGGAAGCCCGAGCTCGCCTAAATTAATTAATCTTTCCTGTTCAGGTTGCATTTGTTCCATATAAGTTCTTACCATTTGTGCTGTTATATCATCTGCTGTAGTTTCTCTAGCTGCATTATAATTAGCAACTTCCCCTTCTAAATTATAATTTTCGTCCAAAGCAGCTCGTGCAGCTAAAAATTCTATTGGATTATTTATATTTTCATAAAAATTTGGTTCTTCTTCTGGCTGTGCAAATATCTCATTTTGTATATAGCTTGCTCTTTCATCAGGATTAACAAATTCTTCTGGTACATCAACATAATTCGACAAAAAGTCGCCATATTCTTGAGATACTAAATTTTGTGCAAATTCGTTACCATCAAAAGCAGCTTGTGTCCAGCGATCATTCAAAAATTTAGTTTTCATATCAGGTTGTTCCTGCATAAAAGCTGAAAGGAAAGGATTATTAGTTAAATCTTCGCCGTATGCTTCACTAGCACCAGCCATAATGTTACCAAACTCATTTTCGTCCCACGCCCCGCTGCTTAAAGCCTGTACTGCTGTGTTTAAAAACTGACCTTTGTTCATACCTAAATAAGTTGGATCTTCTTTACCAAAAAACATTTCAGTAGGAGTTGTACCTTCCTGTGTATCTACATATTGACCGTACTTATCTACAAATTCCTGCTGTGCTGCAGGAGTACCAATCTGTCTAGCTCGACTATAAGCCTGCATAGCAAAAGGATCTTGAAATACATCATAACTACCACTTTTTTTAGCAGCCCAATTTGATACCCTCTGCATACCACCTGCTTGATTAAACCCCTGCATAAAACCTGTTAAAAAATCACTACCTTTTCTAGCCATATGCTCACCTCCTTAGCCGAATAAGGCTTTTTTAGCCATCGACAAAGTCGCAGAATTATTCATAAAATTATTACCTGTATTATTATAAAACCCAGTTAATTTTTGTTCATTTTGAAAATCGTTTTGTGCTAGATTATTCCAATTATAATTACCCCATTGGAAATTATTATACTTTTTATTATATTCATTGTTTTTCTTATTAATATATTGATCGTATTCTGGATTAGCAGCCTGTCTTTGATAAGTATTGTATTTCTGTCCTATACTCATAACGTCCCTTATAAAAGGATTAGGATTTTCTGCTATTTTATAGCTTTCTGTAATTGATTTAGAAGGTGCATTTTCTAAAATATTTTGTTTATCATTTGCATAATTTAAAGTTGGTGTGTTTGATGAATAACGATTACTACTTCCACTTTCCCCTTTATGACTAAAAACATTATTTGTACTTGTTGGTGTGTTTGATGAATAGCGATTACTGCTTCCACTTCTGTTGCTTTTACTATAACTGTTATTTGCAGTATCATTTCTACTATTACCACTATTATAATTTGTTCTGTCTATAGTCGAGCCTCCATAGCCAAAACCACTTCCTAAGCCCATAATACACCTCCTTATCCTGTTAGCCAGTTAGCAATCATATTAGAACCGCCTGGGCTGCCTAAAAATCCACCTGCCATTGTTCCTATTGTACTCCAAAACGGATCAGGTTGATTATACTGCTGCAATTCGTGAGTATATTGCTGATATGCTTCTGCATAATTGCTATTTCTTAAATTCTGTGCATATCTTGATTTTTGTGTCTGATAGTCGTTTTCCATATCAGTCATAGCGTCCTGTTTTAAATAATCCCCTGGTGCTTGACCGTAAAAACCTTTAGACACCATATTCCTATTAATATCATTTATTACTTGTTCTCTGTTATCCTGGTAAGGTTGTCTTAAAGCGTCCTCTGCTTGTTTTAATGCTTCATCATAAGACATTTTTTGTGGTGCTTTAGGCTCGCTGCCACCGCCACTCAATGCACTACCCAACAACGCCCCTCCTACTAATGCACCTAACATAATATCCCTCCTTTAAGCGTTCTCTAATGCCGTTATTCTAGTTTCTAAATCATCTATCTGCTGCTGTAAACTTGTTATATCAGTATTACTGGCTGATCCGCTGTGAGGATTACTTTTATCCTCGTGAGTGTCAGTATAACTTTTAGCGGCTGTTTCTGCACTATCTGCTTTTGCTTGTGCAGCTTGTGGTGTTTCTGCACCTATAGAAGAAGGAGTAATAGTATCATTACCTCCAGCTGAATGAGTTTCAGCGTGTGGTGCTGGTTTTTCTGAACTCTGTATAGTTTCCTGCAGCTGCATATCTGCTCTTTTATCTCTAGCCCTTGAAATTCGTCTAGCTTTAGGCATTTGTTACCTGACCTCCTCCTGTATTTGCCTCTGAATAGTAGAAGCCTATACCGTAAATTTCAGCTGGTGAATACTGCGTGTTCTCTATTTCAAGTTGAAAATTATTACCTGAATATAAAGTTTTAATTCTCTTAGTTATTGTTTCATTATCACTATTATCGCCATTAAGTATAAATTCGTCCTGTTTTGTATCATCTACATAAAGGCTAACTTTTAATTCATGTATTTCTCCATAATTCTTAAAAATTATAAATATTTTATGGATATTTTTCTTTAAGAATGGATTACCAAAATTATATTTAGCCGTTCTCATCTTAAAAGGTATTATAGCAGCTGTGCCGTCTGGTTTTATATCTTCTGTACTATCATCAGTAAATTTAAAGATGAAGTTATCGCTAGCAGCGTACAGGTCGCCATTTTGAAGCTGACAAAAATCATTTACCTGTATTCCTGTGTATATTGAAAAGGCTGCTGTATCAAAATCAAAAGTTAAAATTTTATTGTTTATTCCATCTGCAGCGTCAGAATAAGCCATCATAAACCTACCGCTTTCTGAATGGAATACTGTTCTTATAGCTGGTTTGTTAGTGCAATTTTTAATTATACTGCTAACTCTATCCTTTGTGATATTTGCTATATAATTCTGATCTGCTTCATTTTCCATTGATATACCTATGATAGAAGGTAATAATGCAAATATACCGTCATCTGATACCATAGATAAACTGGCTGTAGTTAAAGCAAAGGCGTCCCCGTTTATCGGCCCGTGTGCTGTAGGCAACTTCTCCCAAATAGCGTCTGCTGCAGGGTCTATTCCCCTCCATATCCAACTACCGTGTCTATATCCTACTATAATAGCGTCCATTAATACTGATAACCCTAAAATAGGACCTTCTGCTCTAGTCGGATAGACTACATTTGTTCCTTTAACAAAAGTCGGATCTAAATACTCACTATAGTATAAAGCGTTTATTTCCTGATGATTTCCCGCAAAAAATATCCTGTTGCTTTCAGAATGATAATGAGCAAATTGACAATTCTTAATTGGTGCTAAGTTGTTTTCACTATCAGGATTAGGAGTTACCGCTTGTACTGTTGAACCGTCATAAACATAGTATTCAGTACCAGGGTCAATAAAGTATAGTTTGTCCTGTAAGAAGAAATACGCTACTCTTTCTGAATTTAAAGTTTGAATAGATGTATAAGTACCATCACCTGCTAAATCACATAATTCTTTGTTAATAACAGCCATTAAATGAATATTTCCGTCATCTCTAGGCCACTCAAATACCTGTGTTACTCGTCCAGTATAAGCTGTGGTATTAACATTTTCTAATCCACCTCTTTTGCGTACACCACCTCTATTCATAACCTCTAAGTTTTCAGCTACAGTTAATTCTTCATTAGTTTTCATTATATCTGGTATATCAACATTTAATCCCATATTAAAATCAGCGTCAGCAAATTGTTGAATAGTATTAGGCACGGCGGATCACCTGTACTTTAGCTGGTGATTTAGTAGAAATCAAACTGCTGGCTGCTCTTTGTACCTTTTCTGTAAACTTCTGATAATATTTTTCTGAAATCTGATCATCTAAATCTTCATTTTCTCTTATCCAGCCTAAAACATAATATTTAATTGCATTATTATACATTCTGTGAAGGTTATTGATAGGTTCTGCTATATCAGTAATGTAATCAGGCATTTTTCTAGCGACTATTTTAAAACTGCCAGCGTCAGGTATTCTTATACTGCCATTCCTGTAGATCCACCCTTCATAAAAATGTTCTCCTTCGCTATCATAAATAATTAAATGCTCGATTGTGGAAAAATCTTCGGGTAAAGAATACCATTGAGTGCCGTCGGTTACATCTAAATCTATTGTAGCATACAGTAAAGCTAAATCTGCTATTTCATCTAAACATTCATTGATAGCAAGTAAAATATCATCAGGACTAAATGTCCTCCCTAATCTGCTTTCTACATAACTCTGTATTTCTGTACCTGTCATTTAACTCACCTCATTCCACTTTAATGGTATTTCTACCTTCTTATCCCAGCTGTTCTGTTCTTTATCGCTTAAAGTTATTACAACTGAATACACTTTAGGACTGTTTTCGGGTATTATCATAGATATATAACTCCTGATAACATATCGTAATTTGATAAAAGGGTCGTCATTTAACCGCTTAACATTCTGTATATACTGCCCGTTAATCATCTTATCCCAGTTGCTACCGTTATCCATAGAAGTAAGTATTTCTATCTCATTCCCCTGAATAGGACGGCTAAACCAACTTACCTTGCCCGAATTGACTACATCTAAAGTATTAAACACATCTGATAAATCTATGTCAGGACTTTCTCGTGTGCCTAATGCTAATGTACGGAAATTATTAACATCAGGCATATTTTCATCACCGTAAACTCCTTTTTTATGAAATATACTCATATAATCACCCTTATGCTGGGTTTAATGAAAATGTAAAATCTAAATATAATCTAAAAGTATTTATTTTTTCTAATTTAGGAGTAAATGTTATTCTAAAAGCTGAGTTTCCATTACTATCTTTAAAAATTATTTCACCTATACCATCAGTAATATTTAACTGGTCTGTATTAAAACCGACTGTAAAACTTCGTTCCAAACTATCTGCAACATACGAACTTGGTGTTACTTCATAAGGTACTACATACCCTTCTGAATTCCCAATAACTACAGCGTCTAATGATAAATCACTATCGGCGTTAGATGTTCCTCCAGCTGCACTAGCGTTACCAGATACCCCAAAATAAGGCATTAAGGAACGCTTGTTAACTATCCCCGCAAAACTCATATTGCCTATAAATATTTTATAATCAATATTAGTAGCACCATCTCTACCACCACCAGTAATTGTACCCGAATATACACCAGTAGGGTTTTGTGCTTTAATAGTCCATTCAAATTCTAGTTGATGATAACTTTCTTTAACTATAGTTGTATCTAAAACTTGTCGTGCTACAGCCGCATTATAATAAGGGCCCAAATCAGAAGCGTCAACAAAGACTTCATTTATATTACCAGTCCCAACGCCTGGCTCTACTATCCATTTAGCCGTTATTTTCTTTTCGGTTATTAAATCAATAGGCGATTTATAAACTTTAAAAGAATTAGAATTTTCTGTAGCTCCAAAAAATCTTCCGCCAGAAGAAAATTCAATAGAATTAATAGAAGAATTATTTATTTCATTTATCAAACTACCTGTCCCTATTTCCCAAATTTTAATTCCTTCGCTAGTGCCACAAAATAAAAATTTATTATTTGGAGAATATTTAACAGCGTTACCGTTAGAATAAAGTTGAAAATCATAAATTATATTGCCAGTATCATATTCCCAAATCTTTGCAGTTTGGTCATTACTTATTGTCGCTATATAATTCCCATCTGCCGACCAATCAATAGAATTTATATCATTTGTATGTGCTGTGAAATCAGTTAAAACATTACCAGAACTAACTTCAATAACTTTTGCAGTATCATCAATCCCACCTGTTGCTATATAAATATCATCAGGACTAAAACAACCTGAATTAACATTCCCTGAATGACCTTGATAATCTAAAATTATATTACCTGTAGAAACTTCCCAAACCTTTACACCTTCGCCAGCACCCCCACTAACAACTTTTGTACCATCTGAATTAAATCTAGCAAAATAACTATAATAAGTATGTCCTGTAAATTCTCTAATTATATTGCCAGTATCATATTCCCAAACAATTACTTCATTACCTTGTCCCGCACTTACTATATAAAGACCATCAGGACTAAAATCCAAACTATTAGCCCAAAATTGGTGTCCTGTAAAAGTATTAATTAAAGTGTATGTGCTTGTTTCATAAACCTTTACAGAATAATCTTCGCTTGCTACAGCAAAATAAGCACCATCTGGGCTAAAAGCGATTGCTGTCAAATTATCTGTGCCTAATGTTTCATCTAAATATTTAGTACCATAAGGTACTTCTCCTAAAGTATCAAATTCTTGTACCATACTATCTTTATTTACTGTTGCTAAAGATGTACCTTGTAAACCTGTTTGCGTTATATCAGCAGGGGCAGTTCCATCTCCCAAATGTAAAACATCTAATATATCGTTACTTAACAACGGAGTCCCGTATGAAAAAAAATTATTTAAATAACCATAAAGCAAAGTATTCTTTTTCTCGCCTTCTTGTTCTACATTTCCGTTTCTAGTGTCGATTAATTTATATTTTATTTTGCCCTCAACATTTGTTTGTATTTTAGTATTATTATTTTTCATCTTTTACACCTCTACCCATAATATTGAGTTTAAATTATTTCCTAAAGAATTTGTGTCTATTACAGATTTATATATATATTCAGTAGGGTCTTCATAATACCATTCAATAGATCTTAAATTGCTATTTAAACTTGTTATTTCATCTTCAAAAGGATTGATATAAAATAAATTTATATTCATACTGTAAGTATCGTCATTGTTATCAACAAGTATTTCAAAATCATATTCACCTAAAGTTGGGTGAGATAAATTAACATTATAAGGAGTTTCATAAGGAAGTAAATCAAGACTCGCTTCACCGTTAACATCACTTATAACACTCTTTTCTTCCTGGCTTCTTTGCCCTTCAAAAGTTACTGTTACATCACTTTGGATATTCATATCAGCATTTAAAGTTGTTAAATATAAATTATAAGTTGCCGCCTCCCATATCATATTTTCTAATGAATTGTTAAGAATAATATTTTCATTAAATTTGTTAACACTATTTAAGTGAGGTATATTTATATCCATTTCTTTAACGGAGTCATAGCCATCTACAAGTATGCCCCAAGAATTTTCATAACCTAAACTGTCGCTGTATAAAACGACATCATAAACAGTCGAATATGGTATTAATCGCAAAGAAGTTTCGCCATTTGAATTTAAGTCTTGTGTTTTTTCTTCCTGACCTGTATTAGCTTTAAAAGTTATACTGCTATCGGTCAACGCTTCACCAGAAGATAAATAATATCCAAATACATTAACTAAATATCTCATATCTATCCAATTAATATTTCCTAAATCATTATTGACCTCTAATTCTTCTAAAATAACAGCAATATCTCTTTTAATATATTTATACGGTTTATAATCATCATCACGCTTATAAAATACTATCTGCTCAATATATTTGCTTTTTTTATTTAATGCTTTAGTAGATTTCAAAACTTGCTGAAAATGCAAAGTTCTTTCTGGTGTAAAAATTTCATCTATTAAATAACCCGTATTGTAGTTATCATCTTCTTTCCTATAAAAAACATTATACTGCTCATTATCTGTGTGAAATAGCCACATTTTTTGATGATTGTCTATATAAAGTTGCGGCTCTGTACCATCACATATTTTTTTGATACCAATATTTTTATAAGGATAACTTAAAAGCCATATCTCATAGGTTTCACTACCAGCAGGTATAAATTCAACTGCTATTTCATAATGACCGTCAGAATTAAATTCTATACTTGCTCTCCTGCTGCCAGAAGGTACAAAAGTTAAGAGTTCATGTCTTTCCCAATTAGTTAAATCCTCATTAGCTTTTAAAAGATATATTTCGCCTGCTGTTTTGGTATATACTCCCCACAATCTACCATTATCGGGAGTATATTCATTCTCCCCTTCTGCTAATGCTTGACCTTCTATTTCAGCACCCCAACAAAAGTCATAATCATCTGTAAAGCCTAAATAATCATTATCTGCTTCAAATGCTTTAGTAACAATATGCTCGCCTGTTGCAAATTGAGAAAACATTTTCTCTATATAATTCCAATAATGGACTGGAAAATCTAAATTTTGTTTGTTATCGTTATTCCAGTTTAATTCCTGCATACTCACCAGCCCTTTATACCGCTTCCCAAACTATATTATTTAAACTGTTTTCAATGCTATTGACTACATCACCAGCAGAAACAAATATAATATCATTGACATCATCATAACTAACCTCTAAATATGGAGTAGGAGTTACAACTTCATCACCGCCACCACCAACACTAATTTTTATAAAGCTGCCTATAGTTATTGAGTTTGTTATTCTCATAAAATCACCTAATATACTGCTATAATATCTGTCGCTGTAGTATTAGCAGTCCAAATTCTTTTTGCTCTGATAGGGTGTATCATACCTGCAACTAAACCTTTAAATACAATGCTTTCCCCGTCAGCCATATTTTCTAAAGTTATTTCTAAATCGCCAGCAGCACCAACATAAATACCGTTTGTAGGCACTATATTCTCTGTATCAGAAGGAGTAACAGCAGCAGCTTTGCCAGCCTTATCTCCCTGGACCGTTACTTTAGCCATTTATATTCACCTTCTTATTTCTTTTTAGATTTTGATTTAAATTTATCTTTTTCTTTATCTTCTTCTTCGCCTTCGTAAACTTCTTCTTGAATTTTAGTGATCCGACTAAAAGGAGAAGGATGTTTTACTTTCCATTCTAAAAATGAGATAACTTCTGTTTCTGCAGTTTCTAATTTACCGTCAGGTCCAAATTCTAAACGCCTGCCACGCTTATTCTCAACATTCGGGTCTTTACTTGTTACTGCTGTATCCATAACTAAAACTAAATTTCTAAAGCCGCAAGTTCCTTTTCCTACACTTGCAAATACTGCTGGTTTTTCTGCCATAGCTGGTCTAAATTTACCATTAGGTCCTCTTTTAGCCATCTTAATTTCCTCCTTGATATAATTAAAAGGGAGGAATTACCCTCCCTTATTCTATTGTATATTAGCCTGTAACACCAGTTAAAATACTGTGTGTTTTTTCCAGTCTTACTCTTAATCCAGCCATTGTTAGGTACTCGTCTTTCCAGCCTAACTTGTCATTCTCCTGGATATTCTTTCTTAGCTTAGAGTCATTACCGCCAGCTGGACGATAGTCGATATTCTCAATATCAAGCATTAAGCCTGTATGAGCATAATCTTTCTCGAATAGCTTAGTTGTTGCGATAATAACATCACCGTGGAAGGAGATTAATCGTCTTAATCTCATACCGTAGGTTTCCTCGCCAGATGTAGTTTCAATTCTGCTTGCACCAAATTGATTAATAATACTACCAATTCTAGGTGAAGTCAGGAATAACTTACGCTTACTACCCCAATCGAAAGCCATTTCGCAGAAGTTTTCAAATTCAGCTTCTGACAATGTACCTCCGTTTGTAGTTCCTACATCATAAGCATTGGACTTGATAAACTGAATAAGTCCACCAGTCATTCTCACTTTATTAGATACATCTTCGTATCTTTCACCAAACATCATTTGCTTTTCAATATCAATTCGGTGTTCTACTGCTTTTATCTTACTAAGTCTAGTTCTAGTGTCAGTTCCTGCTCTTTTACCTTCAATTTGATTAGCCATTGAAGCGTCAAAAGGTGTACGGAAGGTTTGAACATAGTTAAATAGCTTATTAGGCTGTGTAGCGTGTGTTTCAGGTGCATTAGAGTTTTCTTCCATAGCATTTGACATTCTCATAATGTTATCATCTGTACCAGTTGAAGCTACAGCGTCAGTACCACTAGAAGCCTGAGCGTCATAACCATAACCTCTCTCAACTGTTACATCATTACCAGCTTTAGACTTAACATACATAATCTCGCCTGTTGATCCGTTTTTCAGCAAGTCTTTAGGTCTGATAAATGAAGCGTCAGCTAAAGAGATAACTTCTTCTGTATGTGCTGTTCCTGCTAAATAACTGGCAGTTAGCTTAGTCCACCAAACTTGTTCTTCTTCATCATACCAAATAAATTCCATTGAATTTACAGGTACTTTTCTAGCCCTCATTAAAATACTTAAAAATGGTGTTGCTTCTGGCATTAATTGGGCTATATCATTCGATACATCAATATCCCTGCGGTCAGAGTCAATATTGTAAGTAGTAACAGGAGTTCCATCTGTTCCTGTCCAAATATTGCGACCGTTATAATCTAATACTGCCATTTTAATTACACTCCTTTATATTTTATTGGCTGCCGCAGGGTGTTCCTAAAATTCCTGTCAGCTAGCCAAATATCCCTTGTCTTTTATCATTCGTGTGGAAGATGTTTTGCCTAATTTCTTCCTCGGGACTCATATTATTTTGAAATCTCAATTTATTATTATGTTGAGATTGTGGTATTCTAGCAGCTTGTTTTTGAGCATTATTATACTGCTGTTGCTGTTGCATATTCTGCTGTTGCTGCTGATACTGGTTATTCATAGTTCGGACATTATTAAAAGCTATCTCAAAGCCGTTCGGAAACATTTGAGGATCTAAATACATAGGATATTGTTGGAAAAAGTTAAGCATATCGTCTTTATGCTGTTCAAATTCCTGTTCCCCATACTGCTGTTTGATAGTATCTACCTGGCTACGATAACTATTGTTAAGCTGCTGTGCCTGTTGCAATCTCTGTTGTTCTTCCTGTTTTTTCTGCTGTTCTTGTTGCTGCATTTCATTAAATTTCTGTTCAACTAATTTTTCAGCTGTCTTTAGAGAAGTTTCTGCTACAACTTTTTTGAAAACATCAGAATTATAGCCTTTCTCATAAAGTTCATTAATTGCTTCATCAGCTGATACATCAAAGTTAAGGTCTGCCATTACATCTTCTAAAGTTAAACCTGTATTTTCCTGTGGCTGTTGTGGTTGCTGCTGTTGTTGATTAAAATTCCGCTGATTATTTACCTGTTGTTGACTGACAAATCGGCCGGTTTGAGGGTCCCTTCTAGGCTGCTGCATATTTTGCGGGTTTTGCATAGCCTGCTGTTGTTGCATTAAATACATCTGTCTTAGTCTTTGGTTTTCCTGTTCTAATTGGCTTAATTGTTGTCTGGTCTGATCTACATTAGAAGTTTGGCCTAAACGCTGCTCTAATTCCATATAATAATTAATTGCTTCTTCCGGATTGGAAATTTGCTTTTGTTCAGTAACGCCTAACTTTTGTTCTAATTCATTGATACTTCTTTCAAATTCTTTTGCTGGATCTTCCGCTGACTTAAACTTTTCTCTTACATAATCAACTTTTCTGTCATAGTCTGTCGATTTTTGCTGGTTAACTGGTTGTTTTCCATCTGCCTGCTGTGCTAATTCTTCTAAATTTATCTGCTGACTTTGATTTTCGCCTTCAAATTCTTCACCATTTGCAGGTTGTCCAGGCTGATCCTGGGCCTGCTCAATGCCTAAAGGGTTTTCTGCACTAACATTACCCTCTTGAGCATTTTCACCGAATAATCCCATTTATTGACCTCCTAAGTTTCTAACGCCTTATTAAATCGTTTCTCAACATACTGCAAGACTGATTTCAACGATTTTCTTTCCTTCTGCAACGCTATTCTTTCCACCAATTCCAGTTCTTCCATTTCTAAAAGGTCAGTTTCAATAACGCCTATACGCTTTTCAATAAATTTTTTGACATATTCCCAACCTGTTGACTGTGCCAATGTCGCAACTTCTCTTAATTCACGCTGTTTATCGTCCATTATCTCACCTGTCCTGACGCTTGTTGACTAGGGTTTCTTTCAGTCTGTGGCCTTCTTCCTCTTGCTCTACCTGTACTTGCATTATCAGCCTGCTGGGCAGCTGTTGGTCTATTACCTCCCTGCTCTGCAGCAGCCTGTTGTTGCTGTTGCATTTGCTGTATAGCCATTTCCTGGTCTGACAACAAGAATTTTTCTGCATTTTCTATATCAAAAGCCTTCAACCATTCCTGGAATAATTCTTTGTAATTAACGAATGGTACTCCAGACTGTAATAACATTTGAAGCATATGAGTTAATTGTTCTCGTCTTACATCTTTATTAGCTGCAGGATCAACATTAGTTCCTGCTGGCCTGTAATCAAATTCACCTATTAAATCACCTGTATCAATAGCACGCCAAGCGTTACCCTGTTCAAACGGAATATTAATTAACCTTTCGCTATCAATAAATTGCTGGTTATTCATATCCATTAAGTGTGATAAACGCTTAATTCCCAATTCCTCGAATATCTTTTGCTTAACTTCAAATCTCATTCCAGCGTTAGATGTCTGCTTCATAGTTTCTGTTGCTGTTTGGTCGCCTGTGCTTTCAGCACCCTGCATAACAGGTGGTGTCGCAAGTGCATTTTCAGCTAAACCTTTCAACATACCCTGCTGATTAAAAGCAGAAGAAGCTACATCTGTCATATCAAATTCTTGTACATCTTCTGGGCGATCAACATAGATAATTCCGTGTGGTCTTGATACCAATTCGGACTCGTCAATGTCTGCCCCTCGTCTAACTTTCCACATCTTATTTAAGATAAAGTTGATATTATCTGTACGCTGATTATGGAGAGTATTTTCTTCTTCCTGAATATCAGAAATGACCTGTACTGCACTCATTCCGTAAAATTCAGAAGGTAATCTGTCATATTTGCCTACAACAAAAGGTTTTTTCCTGTGTCGCCAGTAAGGAGAAGGTCCGTCATAAATAGTTTTCTGCCTGTTGACTGTGATACAATGCCTGTTATCTTCCCAATAGTGCAATAATTCTAACTCTGAATTTTTGTTAGACTTATAATCGTTATTGCTGAAAATATCAACATCACCAGAAGAAAAACCTATCTCTGACATTCTTTTATCTCGGCCGTGTTCTAAGTTGGCTGCACCTTGTAATTCCTGTAATTCTTTAAGATCTCTTAGATAAATTCTTCCTTCATCTAAATAATCTAAAAATTCTAATCGACTTTTTAACTGATCTAAAGTAACAAATTCTCTTTGGAATACTCCTCGGCAATCGTCTAAGTTAGTACCTTTAGGGTCAGGCCAAAAATCAAAATAATCTATATTAGTTATCTCGTTATCGTCCCAAACAGCTTCTCTGGTCTGCCTGGTCTGATATATGTGCCTGCCTGTATATTGAGGTACTCCAAATTGATTTCTGATGATCTCGGGTACTGGTACTTTCTTCTTTACAAAATCTTCCTCGTATCGCCACCCAACGCCCATAATTCCTAAAGGAAAGATTAATAGAGAAGTTATATAATCATAGTATTTAGAAACTATGTTGTTTTTATCCAACTGCTCATTAACTAAAGAAGCAGCCACCTTTGCTTTATCTTCTGCCATATTCATAGGAAATCTGTCAAAATTTGTCGGCTTAGGCAGAAAATCTATATAAGGTGGAGATTTAAATAATCCCATTACATACCTTGCCCGAATAGTATCTACAATCTGATAGGCTCTAGGTATATGGATATTAGAGCGGGTATTTTCTTCCTCGTCCTTTTCCCTAAATTTTTCTTTATAGCCAACAACCTGCTTATACCATCTAACCGCCATATCGTCCCATTGACTACGATAACTGTCAAAATGATTAAATAGCGATATTTGTTCCTGGAATAAGTCGCTTGCTTCCTGCTGTAATGTAGTTGGTCGGTTAAAAATCATTTAATCACCTTCTCGGCTGCTGTGGTTGTTGTGGTGGTGCTTGTGGTCCTGCCCCTGCTTGTTCTACCTGCTGCAATCTAGTAATCAGCTGCATAGCTAACATTACTAATTGCTGTTGATCCATTTGAGATAATCTTTGCTGCAACTGCTGCATTTGTCCTCCGTTTTGAGGACCTGCCGCCATTCCTGGACCTCCAGGTTGTTGTGGTGGTTGTCCCATACCCATTGGCATAATAACCCTCCTTAAAACAATACTGTATAAATAGAAAAAGCCCCCACCACCAGTTATTACCTGATAGTAGGGGCTGCTTGAGCCGCTTGATTATTTTTCTTTATGTTCCAAAAATGAGTAAACTTCTCCTCCTAAACGCTGAAAGTATATGTTCATACTGCTACATCTAGGACATTTTTTCTTTATGACACCTTCAAAATCGGCTTCTCCCAATACTTTATTACAATTTTTACATCTTAATTCTTCTATTGTCTTCCACCTCACTTTAAGAATACCACCAAATTAAATAATTTGCAAACTGCAAACTTTAGTTTACAACCTTTTATGCAGGGCTTCAACTAGCCTTACACCTTCGGCAGCTGTCAAATCAAAGATAACTGAACACCACATAGCCATATATCCGTCATCTTCGGGAGTCTTACAGCATTTAGCATATTCAACAAGTATTTTGGCTGTATCTCTGTCATAATCATCATACATAATAGACCTTTCTTTTAATCAAGTTTTTTTTCAATTTTTTCAACAAAACCGTTAAATCTGTAATTTCTGAAACAATCTATTATATCAAACAATTCTTCGAAGCCAATATCCATTTTCTTATCTAGCATTTCGTCATTCATTTCTGTATATTCACAATAATGGTCATACATTCTTGCAAAGTTATCTAAATAATCTTCCATTTCTAGTTCCATTTTCCTCAATTTTCTTTGCTCTTTTTTAACAAATTCTTTTTTGCTTAAAATTGGGATCAACCTCCTTAATCATCTTTCAAGTGTTTTGTGGCCCAATGTTCTTTTCTAACTATATAACCAACTAGACTCATACTGATATTATACTTTTTAGATAACTCTTTATATTTTATATTGCTATTATTGTATTCATTAAAAACATCAATAGCTTGTTTTTTTGATATTTTTTGAGTAGGTCTTTTACCTCTATTATTTCTCCAAAAATTAGGGTTATCTTTTAGCCATTCTTTTTGCTGACTACTTATTATTTCTTTTGTAGTATCAACCATACATTCACCATTTTCTCGTTTTCTAATATCAATATTGTATTTTTTCAAATAATTATATATTGTTTGAGGTGTACAACCTACTATTTTTGATATTTGGTAACTCCCCATTTCAGTTCCAGGCTCACCCCAATACATTTCTTCCAATTCTTCTTTACTAATTAGAGCCATTTTTCCTCCTTAATAGCCTGTAGAAGATGATATAGGCTTAATTCTACGTTTTCTAGCTTCTCTTAACTTCTTTCTAGTCTTATTATTCATCTTCGGCCGTGGTCTTGACAGGCAGTAGTAGCGTAAAGAGTCGTGAATATGGTCCTCTTGTCCGCTATCTAAATCGTCTGGTTTTTGAGGGTGTACTTTAAGTCCTGGGAAAATACGGATAGTGTTACTACAGCTTTGAGTAAATCTCAACTTGCATAAAGGTTTACCATTCCTATCAAGTACATATTCTCCCTGCTCGTCCTTAATAGGAGTAATAAACTCGTGAAATCTTCGCCAACCCATAATCCTGTCTTTGTCAGCCTGTCGCCAAGGTCTTAGCCCGTGTTCTTCCATAATATCTATTGTAGTTTTACCTGTGTCCTTATTTTTAGCCCAACAAGATGTATCAGCTACAATATAATCTATCTGTTCAGGTACACCGTTAGGATCTCTTGATAACATTCGTATATCTTCGGCCTGTTCTGGATCAGTTTTGTGGAAAGGATAATATTCTCTATACATAATAGCCCAACCATCAGGAGAAATAGCATACCAGCAAGCAGCTGCTCTATTATATCCACCATCATAAGACATAACTATACGCCAGCTAGAAGGCGGATACCAGTCCTGTCCGTAAGGTATGTGAATATCTGGTCGCCATTCGTGAAACATAGCCCCAGCACCAGCAGAAAACGCTTCGGCAGGTGAAGCAGGATACTCTTTCTTAACTGAATTAGGAATATCTGCAGCTGTCCTGTCATACCATTCCTGATTACGGTCAGGGTGAGCATACCAGGGTATAAACATACCAGTAAAAGAGTTTTTACCGCTACCTTTTTCCCCTTTAAACTCCCATTTAGCGTTCTGCCATATATCTTCGTGCAAAGTTCCTTTATCAGCAGTAGAAATACCGATAACTTTACCACCAGTTGCACGGTTAATGGTAGGATAAGCCGCTTCCCATATTTCTTCTGCAAAAGGGTGGAAAGCCCACTCGTCCATTATTACCTTATTTGCTGTAAATGATCTAGCAGCACCAGGAGAAGATGTAAAACCTTTAAAAACAGAAGGCTCTTTATCGCCTGGGTGATGAATAATTATATCCAGCTTATGCTGCTCGTACATAATACCAGTAATATTCTGTTTTTTATCCTCTTTTTCGCCTTTTTTATCGACAATTAACCAATTAGGCATATATTTGAAGATAAAACCCATTCTTCTTACTAATTCCTTAACATCACCTTCGGTCTGTGAGATAGTATTAGCTGAAAAGCCAGGGTTATAAATTAAATCGTGAGAAGTATCAGCTAAGGCTAACCAGGTTATACCAAGCTGCCTGGCTTTCAAGGTAACCACTCGGTCCTCTTTGATAAATAAATCTAATAATTCCTTTTGAGCGTCCCACAATTTGAAAGGAATAACTATATCTTCGGAGTCTTTATCCTCGATATGCACAAATTCCTCGATAAAATCAGCTTTATTTTTCTTATAAGCTATATATTTAACCATTTTCCTGTCGGTAGGATCTCTTAAATCAAAACCCAATTCTTCAAATTTTTGCTGTATTTCATTAGCATTAGCCATATTAACCACCTAAAATATAGAAAAATCTATATCATCTTTGTATTTTTCGCCCTCTAATATAACTACTGGTATTCCTCTATAACTTTTTAAAACTTTATTTTCTAATTTGCCATCACCTACACCGTGTATAAAAAAATCTTCCGCTGCTAAAAGTTTTTCGTGAACATTCTTACCTAAAAATAATCTATCTATTACTATATCGTTTAACTCAGCTTCCTCTATTTCTAAGTCAATTTCTTCTAATATTTCGATAACTTCTGATATATCTTCGCCGTTTTTAACAAATTCCTCCACAGTAAACCTCCTTCTTGAAGAAAAAAGAGTCCTATAATAACTTCTAATACATACTTCGCAAATATTACCTTCAAGCATTGTGTCGGTTGCGGTGCCTGAAAAGAAATTGCCGCCACAAATAGAACAAACTTTATCTCCTACCCTATATTTCACTTAATCACTCCAAATCGTTATCTATTCTTTTTTCTATAATACCTATAGCTTCGCTTTTTGCTATATTTTCACGCTCAAACTGCTTTAATTGTGGATAATTACCTGCATTATACTTCTGTTTAAGTAATTTTTTCTGCAAATTCTCTATTTTACGCTGTTTACTCATTTTTTTCACCCTTTAAACTATCAAAAACTTTTTCTTTATCTTCAAAATCTAACGGAAGCATTGTCAAATCTATCCTGTGTTCTTCTGTTGGCATTTCTCTAATAAATTCCCAACCTGGTGCTGATATATTAATAATAAACCAATTATTATTTGTTGATTTCAAATAGTTAATTAATTCCCTACCAATCCTTGCCGCTTGTTTGTCTGTTAAATAATCCTTTTCATTTTTGTTAATATCAATTGGAAAAGCAGAAGTAGAAATTATATCGTGTAATGTTTCTGATTTATCAAGCAATTTTCTAAAATTTTTACTCATATTTATACCTCTTTCAGCATTTTAATTTCACGCTGTAGCTGTTTATATGCCCCAGCTCTAAATAAATTCTTAATATTGACTAAATGACCGAATTTTGTGTCGGCTTTACCTACTAATTTTGGTCTGTATCTACCCATTTTAACCCTTCTTTCTGCTGGCTTTTCGCCAAAATATTCATCATAATTCATCAAAATATCATAAATTTTTGGTGATACTATTAAACTCTGCATTTTACCTCCTAAAAAAATGGTCCGTAGGGCAGGACTCGAACCTGCAAGTGCCTCCCACACAGTCGGATTTACAGTCCGCCGCCATCACCATTTCGGCCACCTACGGATAATCTATATAAAGAGGGCAGCCTTATACGGAGAGTTTGCGACACTTAATGCAACGCCTTCTCACTACCCTCTTTATTGCTTAAAGTTTCTTAAAATGTATTTCAGCTCTATAATTTTCTAAATCTAATTCAGTATAATATTTTGCTATAGGTCTTTTATCCAAATATAGCACAAAATAATCCTCATAGATTTCCCAGGAATTTTCAACCATTATCTGCAGCCTGTTTAAATCTAATTCATCAGCTTTTATCTTATGTTCTACTAAATCATCTAATTCAGCTGCAAATTCCACATCATAATCGGCTACAACATCTATGATCTTATCCTGGATAGCTTTGTTTTCAGCTATAGCCATTTCTAAACTATTCATCATCTTTAACTGGTTTAACTGTCGCCAAACGATCGCAAATTACCGTTATTTTTGTATTATCGAAGTTATTTCTTTCAAGCATAGTATTAACTCCAGCCAAACCTTTAGCGTGTTCAGCGTTTTTAGCCACTACTTTAGTGTCAATTTTAGGAATACCTTCGCCACAATTCTCTTTTTCAATAGCAATTACCTGATAAATACTCCACATTTCTCTTGGCTCACTTGCACTCATACCCACTGTTGGCATATTACCTTCCTCCTTTGTTGGTCCCATAAAATTAGCAATACCTCCACAAGTATATCTTAAAGCGTCAACCTGATGTTCTCTTTCCATTTGAGATGTATCAGTTACAAATGCTTTTTGCTTTGCTTCTTTATACATTCGCATTAAAGGACTATCATCTGGCTCAATTACTGGTATATCTTCTATTGGCGACGGTCCACAATCTCCAACTAATATTTCCCTACTTTTAGCTTCTTTCATAACCATTTTGGCATATTCCTCGTTGTCCATATTTACCTCCTAAACACTAATCCACATGACTATACCTGCTAACAACCCAGCTATTAATAAAGCATTTAATAGTCTTAACATCATTTCACCTTCTCATAAGTCTTATGGAATATATCAGGTTTGCAAGGATAAAATTCGCCATTAACACCTTTAATGATGTAATCGCCTACACTAGCTATCATTGTTCCTTCTAAAGTTTCAATTTCAATTTTTCCCTCTGAACTTCCATTTGGTATAGTTTTAACTCTTATAGCTTTATCCATAAATTCTGCTATTTCTAAATCATTATATTTTTTTGCTATTCCGTGTTTACAAGGTATTTTTTCTATCAACTTAAATTGTATAGCTTCAATAACAACTGGTTTTTTACGATATTTTGCCATTTTATCTCCTTAAAATTGCTTTGATAAGACAAAACTAACATTATTCAACAACTTCCCAATCGTTTGATAGCATATCAGGTTGTGAAGCTAACCACCCTGGCTGCCATTTCTCGCCAGCGGTCCACATAACTATATACCCCTGACATTCTAAATCTTTCCCTTCTGGTAAAAATTTTCTGCTTCTACCATTAACCATGCTTTCTTCAATAGTTACAGGTGGCATATAGCACAGCCACATATTTTTACCATTCCAACCTTTTCGTGCAATTTTTTTGCCTTTTTTTAATTCTTCTAATGCTTTACCAAAATTCATATTGCCCTCCTTAAAACTGCTTTGAAAGTGTAAAACTAACATTATTCGGAGTCTTACAATCCTGCTTTATTCTTAAATGGCCTAAAGGAAGTCTACCATCAACACCAACTATACATATATCGTCCTCTACATAGGAATAGTGCAGCTTTTTTACTACAAAATTAGGAGATTGGAGTAAATGCTCGACCACTATCCTGTCAAAGCTAGAAATATCCATAGTGCCGTCCTCTGATACTGTCCTCCTATCAAATACTATTACCGTTTCCTTCTCTGAACTGTCTAAACTACCATCTGACACTATTTCCATACCATTGTATTTCATTTGCTAAAACCGTCCTTTTCTCCTATAAGCCCAAATCCTTCTGCGACTCTATATAATTCGTCGCCTATATATCTTATATTATTAGCAAATACAATCCCACATTTAGGGCAAATCTTCATTCGTTTTGTTTTCCCATCTTCAAACTCCTGCCAAAATTGCTCGTATTTATCTATTTCATCTGTGTAATGACAATTTGGACACCTTGCCACCATAATTGGTTGTACAGGATCTAATTTACTCACTTGCTAAAACCTCCTATATACTATTATTCTTATTTTTTTACTGCTTAAAGGTATATTTCCTTATGTTAACCCTTTTATAAGGTTATTCTATATAAATACACCCCTTTTAAAAGCTAAAAAATATATATTTGAGTGATTTCAAACCTCCACTTTGTAAAAAAAGCCTTTAGAAATAGCTCATAGGATTATTTGGGGTATATATATTATGTGTGTGAGCGGAGTCGACACCCCTCCCCCCCTACCTTCATTTATATTGCTGAACTGAAAAACTTCGCAAAACATAGATTTTACGAAACTTTTACCTTCATTATAGCTTATTCTTCTTCTATTTCCTCAACATCAACTGCATTTTGCCGTTGCTCAATCATATCTACCGCCTTTGATAGCTGTAGAAGGGTATCATCATCCAATTCCTCCAGTTTATCCACTTTATTATGGTCTATTGATCCAGATACCTGATGCTGATGTTCTACTCTGTCTGCCATTCCTCCAAAGTTTTTAAGCCAGAAGATTGCTCCCGTGGTATTTCGCCCAGGAAGGAATAATTGTTGCTCCCAAAGACTAATAATAGTATTTTCAGCCTTTTTTACTGCTGTTGAGTAATCGGACTTATTTTTATAATTATAGAAGGTTGTTCTATCTATATCCAAAAACCTGCAGAGGTCAACAATGCTGACGAAGTTAATTTTTTTATCCTTATCAAGTTTAGCCTGAAAATAATCATCTATAGCTTTTTCTAATTCTTCAGGAGTATATTTTGGTGGTCTTGCCATAATTTCACCTACTTAATATTAATAAGATAATCTTAATAACTATATTAATCTCTATTTCAAAAGAAAAGAAAATATAAAAGAAAAGAAAAGTTCTTTCTCTTTCCGCAAATCTTTTTTGAAGATCTGCTACAAGAGTCAGAGAAAAACCTGCTCAGGTTATCGCTTACCTGAAATAATTTTCTGCTTGTTGCTGCAGGTCCTATCTCTACTATTATTATATGCTTTTATATTGTTAATTGCAAAATATAGCTTTATATATGTAATTCAAATAACTAAGAATAAAAGAGTATTCTGGAGGTTTTACGGCTATAATCTAATCTAATCAGTCTATAAGCTAGAATATAGATGTTGAAGAACTGCTCTACTATCTATATAATGAAGTTGCAAGAAGGAAAAAACAAATTTCAAGGAGGAATTAATAATGATTGAAAACAAGCAGAAAATTATTGAATTGGCGGACAGGATAGACAAGGAATTAACTTCATTAGTCTATGAAATACAGCAGTTAGACAGCCACGAAGAACAAACAGTATTAAATGTTATTAATGAAATAGGTTTACCTGATTTGGAAGAACTAGAATATCAATTCGGCAGACTTGCAGAAATGGCTGACAAAGTAGAAGTAATAGGCGGGTATCAAGTTTGGGTTGACTCTTATCACGAATTGAATGTAATTGTTAATAATCAGCATATAAGGACAGAGGGAACTATGGAAAGAGTTTTCGACAGACTACTAATGAAGATTGAGGATAGACAAACCGCAAAAAACATCTTTAAATGGTACTTTGATAAAACATATTAGACTGAAAGTTAATTCTTGCTGATCTTCACAGGTCAGCAGGTACTAGCTTTTAAGCTAGAAAAAATCTAAAAGGAGAGTGTTAAATAATGAAAATTACAAAGTTTGATATCAGGTTAATCAAGGAGAACGAGGTGGATTATCAGGCAATAGATAACGAGAAAATCACAAACCCAATAGTCGCAGCTGAATTCTTCAACAAGGTACTAGAAATGGATATCAGAGGTCAGGAAGTGTTAGCAATGGCGACATTAGATGTCAAAAATAATATAACTGGAGTTTTTGAGGTCCACAAAGGCGGCCTTTCTTCTTCAATTGTAGAACCTAGAACAGTTTTTCAGCGGGCAATAATGCAAAATGCTGCAGGTATAGTTTTGTGCCATAACCATCCAAGTGGCGACCCAATGCCGAGCGGCGATGATGTCAGCATAACAAAAAAATTAGTCAAAGGTGGCGATATATTAGGAATTAATGTTGTAGATCATATTATTATAGCTGATAGTCAATATATCAGTTTCAAGGAAAAAGGTATAATCTAATCTTAACGGTTAACTCTTGCAGGTCCTGAAAGATCTGCAGGAGCTAGCTTTTAAGCTAGAAAAAAATTAAAAGGAGAGTGTTAAATAATGACTACTTATGAAAAGAAATTGGACGGCCACAAAATCACTCAAGAATATAAGGACTTTATGAGTATAGCAAGAACAGAGGACCACCAAATTGATGTATTAACCACTTTAATGGATAAGGTAGAAGTTGAGGAAGGTTATAGGCTTTACAGAGGATTTAAGCCTGAATTTCAGGAAAGCAATTGGCCAAAAGTTATGCTACAGCTTTTTGATTTTGAAAGAGTTTGGGAATGGACCACAGCCTACAGGGAAGTATTTATAAATAAAGATTTAAAAGCAAAGTTCACTTATATTGAAGGAGATTTAATTTTAAAAGTATTTGATAACAAAAAAGACTTTGAAAAAGATTTAAAAGAAGCAGGCGAATTTTACGCAAAAGGTTATTAGAATTTATCCAGCTTGTCAGGGTCCCACTACCTGGCAGGCTGCATTAAGTTTTAATTTTTCTCAAATCAAATGTAAAGGGGTGAAAAAATGCAAGAATACAGCCAAATGTTATTAGAAAAGTTGGTCCGACATATTAACGATTTAGGTAGGACGGGACAAGCTGCAGAATTAACAGAAGTGCTGCAGGTCCTGGAGGAAATACAGGTCCAGGCCGAAAGCATACAGCCTGAATATTACATTAATAAGGGGGCGTAATTATGAATATGAAGCGGAATCCATTGTTTGACGAGTTTACAGGTCGCTGCAGGCCACGATATTTCGTAGTTGACAACAAGGGTTTGATATTAGCAAAAGCAGCCACGAAAGCAGAAGCGGAAAGAAAGCGAATGATCTGCGGAGAGGGTCAGGTTATGCGGCAGGATAATCTATTCCAGGAGGGGGGCAGAATATGAGAAAACTCAAAGATCTGATTATATACTTGTTGGCTGCAGTTGTCGGTGGCGGGTTTTGGTACTATCTTATAGTAGTTTGGGCTGATTATGTGGCGACTTATCCAAATTATTAAGCAGGAGTTGAGCAGATAATCAAGAATTAATAATTAAGCGGCCAGTTAACCGCTGGCTGCACAAAATCAAAAGGAGGAAATTATAATGACTAAGCGTGAAAAAACTATGATGGAGAAGGTCCTAGAGGAAGCAAAAGAGCAGGGGTTTGAATGGTATAAAGATAATGCAAGTCCATTATTAAGTATAGACGAATTATTAATGCAGGCAGAGGAAGAAGAATGGCAAGAAAGCAACGACCCAGCAACAGCAGAAATGACTATAGCTGATTTTGATAAGGAAATAGGAAAAGCATATATCTACAAGGTTGACGACAGAGGTTATCTAAGGGACAGAGTTGCAGCAATATGGAAGCCAAAAAAAGATATAATTATCAATGAATTGGAAGGTCGCAGAATTATTTTGACTGCTGATGAATTAGAAGAAATAGACCCTGAGTTATTAGATTGGATTACATCAAGCAAATACTGGGGCAGAGGTTATGACTATACACCCGACCGCTCAGAAGCTATTGTTGAGTTAAGATTTGATGAAGAAGGCGTCAGATATTACGGAGATTTTGAAGGCAGTAGCACACAACCAGGAGAAGATCCTTCTCAAAATCAAGGTCCTTGGGGGGGAGATAGTTGGGAAGATTGGACCATTGAACAGCTAAAAAAATATTATGAATTAATAAGATAATAACTCTATCAGCCTGGGTAAGCTGCAAAACTACCCGCTCTACAAGGTAAAAGTTTTTCTTTAGTGGGTAATTATACCTACTTTTTAATTATAGGAGGTGGAAAAATGAAGGTATTAAGATATTTTGACGGCGAATATAAAATCGCTATATCAGAATTAACAACAGACCAAGCGGCCAGAATATTAACAGCACTAGATCAGGTAGACAGCGAATTAGCAGATGAAATCAGAACAGCAATTAAGGAGGGCAAAAATGCACGAAATCACAAAAAAAATCAAAGAATATATGGAGGAAAGAAATCTCAACCAGCAGGAAATGGGAAAGTTAATCGGCGTTAGTAAAACTCATATGTCAAAGATAATGAACGGCCACCAGGACCCAGGCAGCAGAATGACCAATAAATATTATAAACTACCAGGTATCAAAGAAAGAGAAGCTATAGAACAGACAAAACAGGTAATAGATGATTTATGGTTATCAGGCCAGATTGATGAGCCTGCAGCCAAAAAATTGGTTAAGGCTTTGCAATATGACAGCGATAACTAATTATATAATCATAACTGGCGGGTTGTTGGTGGTGGCTGCTATACTCAAAAAGAAAGGACCAGGGGCTTAATCCTGGTCTTTTTCTTTGTTCTCCTGTTTTTCTAATAGATCATTAATATTGTCGGCTTCCTTCTTCTCCATTTGGTGCAGCTCCCAAAACCCTTCTAGTCCTTTCCTGCGGGCTTGTTCTCTAGTTAGGTTATTCCAGCGTGTAATATTAACTACCTCCTTTGCTACCACCTGCAGCAATAAACATTACTATAAAACATATCATTACTAACCAGCGGGCTATTTCATTAATCATCTTCTGCTGCTACCTTCTCCGCAGCTTCCTCTGCTATCCTGTCAATCATATAATTAGGCAGTCCTGGATATTCTTCTCTCAAATCTTCCTTAATTTTTGTAAGGTCCATTAGTCCTCCTTTGCTAACTTCATCAGGTATCGGATCAACGCCCGCTCTTTTTTCTTGAGTTCCTGCCTTCTCTTTGCTAACTTTTTGTATTCTTTCAGCTTGATTACTTTTTTGTTCATTTCCCGTAACCTCCTGATATAATACATCATAATATCCATTAATACTGTCTATCTGTTCATCAGTAATAACAGTAACCACCGACCAACCTGACCACAATCCGCTGCTATCAGGTGTCAATACTGAAAACACCAGCTTTTCATTAATTTCGCCTGTAAAAAATAAGTAAAACGATTGATTTTCTATTACATACGGCTTAATCCCCTGCCTTAACTTAGGGAGAAAGCGGGTAGATATATAACCCGCTATTTTTGTTTTCTTCCAAAAAACCTCTACTCTTTCAGTCCATCTATTTTGAGCGTGATTTGTAACTCTGATTTTGAACATTATTCGTCCTCCCTGCTCCCGAATAGGCCCCCTTTTCTTGCTTTGATTTTCTCTTTCAAAGATAAATCGTACAGAAGAATAAAAACATCTTCTATTCGTCTTTTCATTTCGATTGAGATTTTCTCCAGACTATAACCTTCCTCCCACATCTTAATTACCCTTGGTATTTGTTCCTGCCTCCAACTAAAATCTAATTCTACATCATCTAATAAAGCTATATAGTCATTCTTCATATTTAATTTTTCTGATCTACTTCTGGTTATCTTACTACCTACAATTTTTTCCGCCACTTAAATCACCTTTTTCAAAATGGGACATCAAAATCATCTACATTAAAGTTATCATCAAATTCCTGGTCTTGTTCTTCTCCTTTCAAAGTTTTTTCTACTCTTTCTTTATGCTGATCTGATACTGACGGCTGCTTTTCCTGATTATTGTTATTTGCAAAATCAAGAAATCTGACATTATCAGCTTTAACCTCTGGATTAATATAAGTGCGATTATCCTTCTTTGATTTTCTAATTTGAAGCGACCCGTCAATGCCTACAAGACGCCCCTTTCCTAAGTGTCTGGCACAATTTTCAGCTAATCCTCGCCAGGTAACTATGTTAATGAAATCTACATCTCTATCGCCGTCCCGATTGGTATAATTTCTTTCACAGGCTATCCGAAAATTACACACAGGAGTACCATTTCCTGTATATCTAAGTTCAGGATCTTTTGTCAGCCGGCCAACTAAACAAATTCTATTCAACATCTTCTACATTCCTCCATTTTCCATAATTATTGTCAGCTATATCCTTAATATCATCTAATAGTTCATTTAAAACTTCCCTTGGTGCATTTTCTGGTGTAAATTCTATCATTTCTGATACACCTTCAAACTCTTTGTCCATTTCTAAATGTTCATCTAATACATTTTCGATAAAATCTTCAACTCTTGATAACTCTTTCAATGCCCGTGCTATAGGCTCGTGTTCTTTTCCTGGTGGTAAAGTTAAATCACTACTTGAAGTCTGCAGCACTTCCCTAATGTCATCTATTAAATCATCAAAGTTTACTTTCATCATTCATCAACTCCTTTAGCTTTATTAATTGCTTTTCTCAATTTTCTTTCCCACTCATGTTTTTTACATGTGAATCCATTGTAAGAATCACACTCACAAGGTAAGTTTTCAACTATTTTTAAGCTATATTCTGCAACATTCAACAGCTCAGGTGCAGCTGTCATCAAATCAGCATTAGCAATCGCCTGTTCTTTCTGCTCTTTTTTGTAAGTTTCAATCATATCTACATATTTGAAACTATTATGAGCTAAATGGTTGCCAGGGCTTTCTATTGCATCCCCCATCCTTATTTCAATATCTCCATCCTCAATAACCCACTTCCATGGTCCTGGTGTGTGTTTACTCATAGTTTTCTCCTCCATTCCCCTTCACAATTTTATAATTATTTTCCTGCAGCCATTGGTGAAATTTATATGCTTCACATTCTTTTCTGCAAAAACTCTTAGCGAAACTTTTGCCTAATTCATTTTCTTTATCATTATCAATTAGTTTTTGCATGCCACAACCAATATCTCTGCAAAATTCTCTACTCTTATATTCAGGCATTAACTGACCCCCTTCCCTGTTAATCTTTTCACTTCTTCTAATATCTCGCCTGGCTGCATATTACTAATATCTATTGTCGCCTTAATTTTCTTGCCGCCTTTTTTATAATTCAACTCTAATGTTTCTTTATTAGTTTTAGCGTGGATCATAAACCCCACTCCTTCAAAATAATTAGATCATCTTCTGGATAGTCGCAATCTTCCTCTGATAAAGTACCAGCTATTTTAATGCGATCCCACAAATCAGGCATTATAGTTATAGCTTTTTCATTATTTTTATTAATAAACAACCTAAAACTTTTGTCATAAGAAAATTCCATTGCCATTTGTTGAACAACTTGAAAATTTTCAACATCTTTAAAGCTGCAGCGTTCATGCAAGGTATAAGTAATACCATCAATAAGTCCTATCAAACGTTCCAACAAAAACTTGTAATTAGCAGTATAAAGATATATTATAATGTCAGATTTGATTTCTCTAATCCTTATAACTAAATCTATTATCTGTTCAGGATAAAGCATTGGCTCTCCGCCAGTTAATATGATCTCGTCATAATCCTCAATAAAATTTAAGTTATCTTCTTCTCTGCCCTGACTAATAAGACTTTCATAGTTGTTGCTACAGTAAGGACAATTTCTGTTACACTCAAATGTAGTTATAACTCTTGCTGACTTCATTTATTCCCCCTTAATTTGTTCTTTCAGCCGACTAACTTTCATCTTCAAGTTTTCATAATCCTCTTTTCTGTCGCCACCTATAGAGTGCCTGAGATAATTAACCTTCCTCTCAATATCAGCTAATACTGATAATTCAGCTTCTGCCTTATCCCTCATTTTCTATCAACTCTGAATTTACATATTTGTTGCCGATAACCTCTAAATTATCTTCTTCAAAACAATACTCAATAAACCAATGATAAAATTCTGGCAATCCATCTTCACCAACTATTCTATAATCAGCGTTTCCTATACCCCACTCTGCTTTTATGAAATCCCCTTCATATATTTCTTTGCCATTTTTATCTTTTAAACCGGTTGACTGCATTAATTCTGCCTTTGCTAAACTTTGAATTTCACCAAACTCATTCCACCATATCAAACCTTGTATATCTTTACCATGATATAACATTTCTTTGCTTATATCATTCCAAGCTCTGAATTTAATTTCTCTCATTTTAACCTCCTTATAAATGAGCTATTAAAGCTATAATAAATATCAAACCTGCAATTCCTAACGGTATCCAGGTAGGAGATAACACCCACCACCAGGACCATTCAATATAACCTGTTAGCTTTAAAGTTATAAATATTAATTCCAATGCTGACAAAAATCCTATTCCTGAACTATTATTGCTATCGCTCATTTTTAACCTCCTTTTTGTACCTCCTAGTAACTGTCGATACAGCAACACCATATATCTTTGCTATCTCTGTAAAGGTTAAATCTAAATCATTATGCAGCCTGACTATTTCACTATTAGTGAAAGGCTTTTTACGGCCACCACTTGTTACTTTATGATCGTGCTGCAGAAAATCAAACGCTTCATCAACTGTTACTTCCTCCAGGACAGCGTATATAAGCAAGATTATGTTAATCCTTCTCTCGTCTGGAAAAGCATAATCTTTCATTTGCTACCTCCTAAAATATATTTTTTAAATTTAACATTGAACAACAATTATTTTCCTCGTCCCACCAAGCACAATTTTCTTTTTCGCATTTATATTCTTTATTGTTTATAATATTGTCAGCATTTATATTTTTATTATTAAATTTAAGTGGACATAATTTCATCTTATCCTCCTTTTTCTTCCTGTATTTTCACCACTTCCTCCAACGCTTCCAGCGGATCTGTTTTATCAGGACAGTAATCACACGGTAAATTATCATACCTTTTGTTATGCTTATAACACCATTCAACCGGTATCATAAACCCTTCCTTCTTGTGATAATAGTAAGCACAGGGGCGATCAAGCAAATACCTATGATATAAGCAATATTTGAATTTGCTATCGCCAGGTATATGATTGTCGCACCCTGTAATCTCACATATTTTATAACTCATTATCCAACTCCCTTAATAACTATTTCCACTCTCGGATTTTCTTTATCCACTTTGAATTTGTTGGTCCAGCCTTTATTTTGCTTCCAGCCGTCATTTTTTAGTCTGCCAGCCTTAACTAATCCGTCAAAAATAAACTTAACTGCTGCAGCTATGTTATCTGGATCTTTTCTTTTATTTTTGCAGTACCAGGTAACCTCTAACTCTACAGCTTCATAGACTGGCAACTTCTTAGCAGGCCACGCTACAGCATTAGTATTATCCTGTTTCATTCTTCTATAAGCCTGATAGTGTGATTTAGCAGCGTCTATTATTTCATTAAGCGAAGGTAACTCACCTTCTATTACTAATTTTTCTGGCTCGTTTACCATCTGCCACTATCCCCTCCCAGTAATATGTATTTAAAGAAATTTTTAACCTTCTCAAAAAAACCTTCTTCTTTATCTTCTTGAATATGAATAACTCCGAATTTATTTTTTTGTTCAATAAAAGCCTTTTCTCTATCTTCATAAGCCTGTTTTCTTTCATCACTTAACCTGGCTAATTCGGTATCAGGTAGATCAGCTTTAGCTTCTTTATATCTACGCCAAATTGTTGTCCTGCTGCAGCCAAATTCTTTTCCTACTTCCGAATAACTCATACCTGAAATATCAATAGCATTAACTAAATACGCTAGATCAGACTCTGAAAATTCAATTCTTTTTCCCATTTTGTCCTCCTTCAATTAAATTACTATAACTATTTCTTAGCTGCTTAAACTTCTTTTTTAATCCTACGGGCAAATAATTTTCGTTAATTTCCTTATCAGTTATAGCTGCATATTCTTTCTTAAAATCATTTTTCATATAAGATAGTTCTTTATCATCAGCTTTTGCTATAGCTGTCAATCCTCCAACCCCTCTGACTGCTAACTTTGTTCTCTTATCTAAACTATTCATAGCCTTTTCAGTACCGTATAATGCCCCGTGTACTCTTATTGCTCTTAACACCTTATCCCAGGCCTCACCTGGAAGTAATTTATCACCTGCTTTCAATTTCTCTATTTCCTGGACCACTTCTCCAGCTGTCGGCGGCCAGGTAGGCTTATTAAGAATAAGTTTATCCACTACTGACTGCACTATTTCATAGTTATAACTGCTCAAATAGCGGTGCCAGGCATTGACGGTTAACTTATCATCATCTTTATTTTCGCCAAATTCAAACTTCTTTTGATAAATACTGCTGATTAAAGTTAATACCTTAAAAGTCTGTTTCTTCTCCATCTTCTAACTCCCCGTAAAGTTCCTGTAGTCTTTGTGCTTTACTTTCCCCTCGGCTCTTAACGCTGATCTGATTAAGATAACTTTCAAACTTTGTCGAAAATAGTGTTACTGGCCGCAAATATTTTTCCATTTCCTTATTACCTATCCATTCGACTGCCTTCTTATCAATCACATCTTTAAAATCCTGCAGCCTAAAACCTTCATTCCACCTGGCTTTAATCATCTTTCTAGTTTTTTGAGTGCTGGATCTATACCTCGTACCTAATCGTTCATTGAGATAGCTGACTATTTCATCATAAGGAATGTTACTTCTGTTATAAGTGCAGCCTTTTTCATCTAATTTGTTGCCACAATAAGGACAATACTCAAAACCTTCAAATTCTAATCCTTCTAAGTTTTTAGTCCATTCACTACACGCCATTAAATACCACCACTTTTATTTAATTTTTTTATTCTTTCATCTAACGCTTTTTCTGCTTCTTTTGCAAATTCTCCATCTAATATATCTTCCTCTAATGCCTTCCAAATAATATAAGCAGTTGGACTAAAACCTAAATCAATAAACATTTCTTCATCATTACCGTTTTGGCTTGGTATATAATCATTTATGAAATATTCAAACCAATCTTTTTCTAAATCTTTTGGCTGCTTCATATTCAATTTATCCATTATTTCAAAATATTCCATTATCTACCACCTGCCATATGTTGCCAATATTTTTGAGCCTTTTCATCACTATAAGTTAATTCTCTTTCATAACATTTTCTACACTTACCAGCCCGACCTTCTTTAATAACTGTTCCACATTCGCATATTTTTTCTTTACTCACCTGTTCCACTTCCTCTGATAATCGTCATTTGGCTGTTCCATTGAGTTTATATACTCGTCATATTCCTCTAAAATAGCAATCACATCATCAGCACTTTTTCCTGTGATTTCATCAGTCGCCAGCATTTCTACATTTTTATTAAGTAGTTTATCAAAAATTTTCTGTAAATTCTTATCCATTTTTACCTCCTTGAAGATGAAGCAACACTCAAATATATTCAAATATTACTTCATCTTTATATTTATGAGTTTAAATCATATCAAGTAACCTTTTTATATTTTCGCTAGGATTTGAAGAACGCTTATTATCTATATTCCTATAATTACTATCTAAAAGTTTAGTCATTTCTCTATCAAAAATAAATTTCATAAATGCCATTTTCTCAGTTTTTAATTTATCGGCAGTATAACCAAAATCTAACTCATTATTTTCTTTTCTTTCTGCTATATACACAATATTTCTAATATCGTCTTTCAAAACTTTCTTTTCGCCTTCATCATTAACTTTTACAATTTGATATTTACTCATTATCTTCCTCCTCTAAAGTTTTCTCAAAATCTTCATAGACTTCTGCCATTTCCATATCGTCATATTGATTTAATTCTTCTTCTGTCGGTCCAGCGTCCTTATCTCTCAATGAATTTCTAAGTATCAAGTATTCTTCTTCATCTAAAGAATTAATACTTTTTGCATTAAAGCTGGATAATAAATTAAACAACATATTTTTCTTTTTCTGATCGTCCCCAATTAACTCTTTAATTTCAGCTTCTCTTTCAGTAGTTTCTCTTTTTTCTTTCTTCTTAGGTTTATCTTTTTTTGCTTTTTTCTTCTTCTTAGTCATTTGATAGCGTTCCATTGTCAGTTTAGCTGCCTGTTTTAAATCATCTTGTTTCGCATTATCGACTAACCATTTCAGATAACCTGTATTAACTTCTTCAAGTTTCTTTCCTTGAAACTTACCAAACCATAGTACCGTTTTTTCAGGATTTTCAGAGTTCACCTTGCTATTTGTACCTTTAGGCTTACTAGTACCCCTAGAATTATCAATAATTACATCTTCTTCTGGTATATCTTTGATTTCCTGTGTATCTGGATCATACCCTGATATTTCTTCTGCTGATGTAATAGATATATTGTAGGCTAATCTAATTACCCTGTTAGTTGCTCTTGTTCTAGCCATAGCTTTGAGGTCTTTATCGCTACCGCTAATCATACGGTTACAATCCTGCGGACTTGCTTCCCCATACTCTATATACGGCCTGTTATCTGGTGAACTTTCCTTCCACAACAAGGCTTTGTATTCAAAGTGTCTTTTGTTATAATCCATATTGACTGCTTCCAGCTGAATACTAACTGGTGGATCATCACTTTCGTGTGCATTTCTCTTTAATCCGCTGCTTGTTACATAAGCATTACTTCCTAATACGGTCAAGTCCCCAAAAAACGGGTCTAATCCATACTGTGCTGCAATATAAGCTAACTGCTGCTTATCCTGGCTGGATAATTTCTGCGGCCATAATCCTTCGCTTTCTCCTTTTTGTACTAATTCTTTTGATTTATCAGCAACATTCACAACATCATTTGCCATTAATTAACCTCCTTAGACTGTCTTTTATAATCCATATACTCCATATGTTGTAGCAAGTGTAAACACAATTGCTTATAATCATCTACACCATTTGCACCTAATAAAGCGTCGCAAGTTGAACAACTGCCATACCAAACATAAGTCCTTATTAAATTATCTGGCTCATACCAAAAACCACCCTGACTTATTATATATATGTGTGTTCCTTGATAACTTCCAGTATTAATTGTGTGTATAAGTTTTAAATTTTCATAATCTAAATATGGATTAATAACTTCATCAATAACTAATTCCAATAAATCTTTGTATTCAAAAGGGGTAAACCAATCGTCTCGTTCTCCTAATATTTCAACAATTTTATTTTCCAGTCTTTTTTCATTTTCAGCCCACGCTTTATTAAACTTTTTTATCATCTGGACCTCCTATACTGTTTTAACCTTAAAACTTTCCCCTCGGTCCACTACTTTTAAACCTTCCACAAATTCGCCAGTTTCAGTATTAACTACCCTGCCATCATCAAGTATCTTATAGTTTCCGCTATCCTTAACAATTTTCTTGAGTGTTCGTTTGTCAACATCTTCCTTCACTCTTACAGCGTCGGGTATCTTCTCTTTGACGGTATCCAGCAATTCATCTTCATACTGCCATTTAGGCCGTCTTTTTCTAAACTGCAGCTTACCGAACGGTAATGAGTGAGTTTTCATTGCAGGATCTTCTTCTCTTAATTGTTGAGCATACTCAAATAACATATTCTTAAAGTTATTAATCTTCTTTTCTAATGAAGAAGTTTCATTCTCCAGCCAATTATTAACCTGGTCTATTTGTCTTTGAGCAAGTGCTTCCTTTTCTTCCACCTGATCCTCTAATTCCTTAATCTTCTGCAAGGCCCAACAGGCCTTATCGTCCGTGTCAACTTTGAATTTTTCCTGTTCTTCTTCCTCCTGGGCTTCCTTTTTAACCAATTCTGCTGTCATCTTATTCCTCCTTTTTATAATTACATTAGACTATAAACTTCATATTTCATATTATTCCAATTGCCAAAAACTTTTTGAATTGTAGCTGTACAAGGAACTTTGATTTTATTTTCTTTTTTCCATTTCCTATAATAATTCATTGTCATAGTTTCTATTTGAGGATATTTTCTTAATTTTTTTATACACTTTTCGTAAGTCCAATAAATACTACGACTCATATTCCTCCTTAAAGTTTCTTTACTTTTTCTATATCCCTTTCAGAATATTTTTTACCTCTAGCACCTGCCTGCTGATAATGCTGGAATACAGAGTGCACTGCCTTATTACTATACTTGTTTCTAATCCTGTTTCTAATAATTTTGCGAGTTAAAACTTTAGGCATAATTACACCTCCTTAATCTACTAAAACAAAACCAATAGGTATTAAAAAATATCTTCATAGGTTACCTCTAGGCCTCTATCCTGTAAGATACTTAATATTTTATTTATTTCACTTTGCTTGAAATCAGTTTTGCCATTAATTTTATTCGACATAGTTTTATAATCAATTCCTATCATTTCTGCTGTTTTTCCTTCTGTTAATCCTGCTTCTACTATTTTACCTTTTAATTTATAATTTGTTCCCATAAA
>Ga0208663_100012_pt1 | contig 43213 bp, 52 predicted proteins | sample Wag42014_10_10_FD_187327 | JGI IMG/M metagenome (GOLD analysis project Ga0208663, IMG submission 187327) | Deep subsurface shale carbon reservoir microbial communities from Ohio, USA - Utica-2 Time Series 2014_10_10 (SPAdes) (version 2) ...
TCATGTTCATAAACTTCAGTGGAAAACTTTTGGTTCCACATTGGATTGGCAGTAACAAGGTCAAACTGCATAAGACTGCTGTCACTCTTTGTAAAAGCGGGCCTTCGCATGGTATCTCCTAAAGTAATTTCTGAATCCATTTCATGAATAAAAGCATTCATTTTTGCCATAGCAAATGTGGTAGGATTGATTTCCTGACCATAAAGTCTTAATGGTGCAATATGGGCTGGCAATTTTAAACGGCCATTTTGTTTTTCTCCGTAAACTTCTAAAAGCCTAAGGTGACATTTAATGAGCAAGCCACCCGAACCACAGCAGGGATCATAAACTGTCATGCCAGGCTGCGGTTCAAGAATACGCGCCATCAATATTGCTACTTCTTTAGGAGTATAAAATTCCCCTGCGCTTTGCCCTTGCCCCTCAGCAAATTTTCTTAACAAATACTCATAAGCTCGTCCTAAGATATCCGGTTCAACATCATTGATTCCCAAACGGTATTTACTCAGAACTTGTATTAAATCAGCCAATTGAGCATCATCGATTATACGCTGTCCTGCAGCAGTAGCATTAAAGTCTACTACATCTATAACACCCTGAAGTCTTGGGTTTTCTCTTGCCACCGTCCTCACTACATCAGTAAGATACTGGCCAATGCCAGTTGTTTTCTTGCGTATTTCTTCCCATCGAGCCTCTGGGGGTAGATAAAATCGCACTAGCGGTTGTCCACGACGATGAGATTCTTCTATTAACTTCCATGCTATTTCAATGTCCCCAAACTCTTCTGCAAGATGGTTTACTTCATCTTCAAAAACATCTGATAAACGTTTGAGAAAGATAAGAGGTAATATATAATCTTTGAACTTGGGTGCATCTACAGGACCACGTATTTTACATGCTGCCTCCCACAGCCAATTTTCAAGATTACTTAAGTCTAACGTATTTTTCTCCATACGTAACCTCCTAAATGCTTTTAAGATTTCATTGCTATATTTAGATTATATCACAAAAATTGTTGTCAAGTTAGTACGTCAAAACACATAACGGTAAGAATTAGTTCTCTGTTTTTATCTCCAGGCTGGTGAAAGACATAGCTAAATATTGTTTCCTTTTTTAATTTATCACTTTTTAAGCTATATTCTCGTTTATAACAAGGATGACTTTTTACACTCTTCTTTACCTTTTCTAATACAGAAGTTAAATCCTTATTTTTATTGAACAGAAAGATTGCTGTTTTTGTATCTCTCCAACTAGTATATCCTAATAATTGATTTATTGTTTCAATAAATTTCTTTTCTCCTCTCCAAAATTTGCACTCCGCTATAAATACATTTTTATTATTAGCTCTGATAAGAATATCTGTTTTTCCTCCATAGTTAAATGTTTCCCCTGTGGCTTGCCCTTCATAATTTGCATTAAGTACCATTAAGAAGTGGTCTCGTATTTCTTCCTCATTAAGTTTAGAAAATGTTCGAGGACTTCTTTCCATAACTAAAGACATATTATATATCATTTCCAAAATATTTTCATATTCTTCTGTTGATAAAACCGGTTCGGGTTTAAAAGGTTCTTTTGAAACTTGCGGTAGTTCAAATTTAGGCTTTTTTCGAATAAATGGTATTGTGTAAGTCGTAGGAATATCAGTCCGGCGTTTTATAGGAATACCAAGAGAATTAACTAAATTTAAATCATTAAGAAGCTTATTTTTTCTTCCATGCACAATTTGTTTAACGTATGTATTAAGTGAATTATTAAAAGATCCAACATTTTGCTTTACCCATCCTAAATACTTTTCAATTTCACTTAAATCGTAGTTAAAATTTTTCTTGAGTTTTTCTTCATCATGCTTAGTCATTTCGTAAATTAAATGTATTTCTTGTCCTACTATTTTCCCTGCTGGAGGATTAAATGTAAATGTTGAAGGTCGATAATAAAACAATTCTGTATCTCCTTCAAAAGGTACAGCAATTACTATTTGTACACCTTTTATGTAAAATGGGCGACTTCTATCAAAAATAACGCGCATGGGGTCATTACTTACATCAACGTCTACTTCTTTATGTTCATAAATATAACTTTTATCTTTATAAATCAAAGGAGTTAAGAGGGTATATTTTGATATAAGATACTGGCAAAAATCTTCTTCACTCACATTTAGAATATAATCAGCATCATAGTTTTCTACTTCTTTTTTTAAGCTAGATTTTCTTTGTTCTAAAAATTCTGCTAGTTCTCCTTGAGAAAATAATAAACTTGGCTTCATCTTTTTCCACTCCTCAAATAGTCCTAAAAATTCACACGTTGTTATCTTTTATTCTATATCCACTTCTCAAAATCCTGCCATGTTATTTAATTTTTTTAAATTAGTTTTTACTCCTTTTCACCCATATCCTTTCTATAAAAACTCTGAAATTTTTTTAACCGCAAAAAATCTTTCTCTTTTAAGTCTTTCTTATTTTTATCAGGGTTGCAATGAAACCTTGCTTGTTAACATAACTTGGACTTTACTCTTATTGTAAATATTGTATATTTTTAATTGATTTTGTCGTGTGCTTTATTTTTTCTTAGGATTATCCTGTTCTCTATATATTGCGAAATTAATAAACAGGACATATTCTTCAATCCTATTTCTTACAATTCCTCTTCTTTTATACTGCACTCAAGAAACATTTCCTTAAATATTTTTTCCTGATTTTCTAAACATAATATTTCTATCTCCGTTGCTTTCGTATACCTGCACTGTGTCAGCATTAGATAGTTCTTCTATCTTTTTTGTTCTCCCATTTTTTATGCTACAATTATATACGCATAGGTTTAAAAACCATATATGGTTTTGGAGGAATTTTAAATGAGATACTCCGAGAAAGAACTTTTAAACTACATAAAAGAACTTTATATCAAACTTGGAAGAACACCCACAAAACGTGACTTGGAAAAATACGATGCAGGAACGTACACCAGACACTTCGGAAGCTGGAACAATGCCTTAATAAAAGCAGGCTTCAATATTAATAGAAGGTTATATACAGATACGGAAATACTCGATTGGATAAAAAACTTTTATAATACATATGGATACTCTCCAAGCCAATCTGATTTTACGAAAGAATTTAAAGACACTAAATTGTTTCGCAACAGATGGGGGAACTGGTCCAATACGTTAAAGAAAGCCGGAGTACCAGTCAGAAAACAGTATCCAAAAGTTAGCAAAGAAGAAATGCTTGAAAGATTAATTGAAGTTTCAAAAAAATTAGGAAGAGCACCAAAAAGACTGGATTTCTCTAAATATGGACTTCCTGCCCCAGCCACTTATTTAAGAAAATTCAATGTAAAACATATTGCAGATATTTTTGACATAGCAGGTGCAAAAAATATTTTTACCATAAAACGGAATTTAGAAAAAGAACAACTTATAAAAGAATTAAAAGAAGTTGCAGAGCAGCTTGGACATGTTCCATCAAGCACGGAAATGGAAAGAATAGCAAAATACAGCAGTTATTCCTCTGCTTATGTTTATAAAAAAGTTTTTGGTTCATGGAACAATGCACTAATTGAAGCAGGATTTAAACCACGCCCTGTACAGAAAGCTCCTACTAAAGAAGAAATCCTGAAAACAGCAAAAAAATACTGCAAGAAGAGGGAAAATTAACATATAAACTTTTTGAAAAATACGGAATAAAAGAATGGCATCTTCTTAAATACGGCGGAATAGGCAAAATAAAAGAACGGTTTGGTTTAACACCACGTCCGGGTAAATACAGTAAAAAGGACTGTGTTGATGCCATTCTTACCATCTATGAACGCTTAGGCAGAGTGCCTTCAAAAAGCGAGTATATATTTATAGAAAGAAATATTATAAGTTTCTGCCGTCTTATAATACTATACTTTTCTCGTTTGAAGGAAGTTGGAATAAAGCGGTGGAAGAGGCTAAGAAATATCTCAAGGGCTAATTAGTAAACTATCCCACGTTTTGCATAATTTCTTATTTGGCTTTAAAATTTCTTCTGTAGCTATTTTATGCTATATTGTGACATACATCAGTTATTTTTTGCTAGTTTCTTTAAAAAATCAGACCTGGGCGCTTCTCTCAAGTTATAATTTGCACCATAGCGATTCATCTCGTTCATCTTAAAAATCAACAAATTAACATTAATATTAAGCAAACCTGCAATTTCTACATCTGTCAAACCTTTATTTACAAGTTCACTTACCTCATCATCAGATAATAATAAATGAGCAGCAAATATATTCGCTTCATATTCCGATTGGGATGTAATATTAAAAAGTTCATATTCCTGAAAAATTACTTTGCGTGTTAAATGCTTATGCAGTCTATCATGTCCCAGTTCATGAGCCAATATCATCCTTGCCATATAACTGTCTAAGTTGGAATTTAAAAAGATAAAGCGATTTCTTTCAATGACAGTATAAAATCCCAAAAGCTTATTTGCTTTATCTAAATACTTAACTTTTATGTTTAATGCTTCAGCAATTTCAAAAGGATTCCTTGTCTTGTATTTATTTATTAATTTATTTACTTCGTTATATATGTAGCTATTTTTATTATTCATTATTGCTACCTCCAGAAAAAGCAAATATTATACTTCTTTGCGATATTTTTTTGGAGTATACTTTTTGTTTTCAAGCTTTGCTTCAAAAAAAGCCTCCTGAATAGCATCAAACACTGCCTTTTTATCCTCGTCCGATAATTCGCCACCTGCAAATAATGCTCTGGCCTCACTTATGAGCCTTTCCGCACTCTTTTTTCCCTTGTATCCATATTTTTCTTCAGCATTTAGCAGAAATTCTTCTCCTTCTGTTAACAAGTAATTAACATCTACATTAAATTCCCTGGCAATTTTATAATAAATTTCTCTGTACCGTGGAAGTGTCTCTCCTAATTCATATCCCTTTATAGTCCTTAATGAAACTCCTATTTTTTTTGCCAGTTCCTCCTGAGTCAAGTTATGACTTAAGCGTAATTTTTTTAACTTTTCTCCAAATTGCATACCTTACCCCTTCTTTTAAGTGCAATTAAAATGCACATTATTTTAAATATTTCTTGACAAGTGTAAATAAGTTGCACTATAATTTAAACAGGCAACTCAGTTACACTAAGTATATATCTAATTGCACTTTATGTCAAGGTGATTTTATGGATCGAATTATATTACATTGCGACATGAATAATTTCTATGCTTCTGTTGAGACCCTGTTAAACCCAAAACTAAAAGGAAAGCCTATAGCAGTATGTGGTTCACTGGAAGAAAGACATGGCATAGTTCTATCTAAATCAGAAGAGGCTAAAGCTTTTGGAGTCAAAACCGGAGAAGCTATCTGGCAGGCAAGACAAAAATGCCCTGATTTATTAATTGTATCGCCTCACTATGAAGAATACTTAAAATACTCAAAGCTGGCAAGAGAAATATATTATGATTACACTAATCAGGTGGAACCTTTTGGTATTGATGAATGCTGGCTGGATTGTACTGGAAGCGTACATTTATTCGGCTCAGGTATTGATATTGCAAAACAACTGAGAAAAAGGATAAAAAAAGAATTGGGACTTACCATTTCAGTTGGAGTAAGCTTCAACAAGGTTTTTGCTAAACTGGCAAGTGATTTAAAAAAACCTGACGCTACGACAGTTATAATGCGAGAAAATTTTAAAGAAATTGTTTGGCCTCTAGAGGTTTCAGCCATGATAGGTATTGGCAGGGCTACCACAGCAAAATTGCGAAGTTATGGAATAGACACTTTAGGAGAGCTTGCCAAGTCACCCCCATCTTTATTAAAACACCTTTTAGGCATTAATGGGATTACTCTCTGGAAATATGCCAATGGAATGGATGATTCAATAGTATATGATGCGGACTATAAGGCACCTGTGAAAAGTATTGGTCACGGAGTTACATGTACAGCCGATCTTGTAAATAATGAAGAAGTTAAAAATGTGTTTATGGAACTTTCTTTTAATGTATCTAAAAGACTTAAAGAAAATGGGCTTGAGGCCAATGGAGTACAAATAAGTGTCCGTGATGAAAAATTTTTTACAAAACAGTATCAAACCAAAACTCCTTATCCCATACAAAATTCTATTGAATTAGCCCAAATTGCCACTGAATTATTTATAAAAAGATATGACTGGAAAACAAATGTACGTTCACTTGCAATCAGAGCAATAGATTTAACCAAAGCAGGGACAGGCTTTCAAATGAAATTGTTTTGTGATTATATTTCTCACGACAAAAAAGAAAGACTGGATACAGCAATTCAAAAAATAAAAAATAAATATGGCAAAAAGAGTATTACCTTTGCTTCTCTCATGGGAAATATTAAAATGCCTGAAGAAATAACCGAAGTTATAACTTTGCCGGCAGGTGTTCACCTTTTATAGTATTTTTGTTTTTAAAAAACAAACTACCGGCATAAAACATATACCGGTCAATCATAATGTGTCCACATCCTATAGATTTTTACGATTTTTTCTTTTTCTAAAACTTCATAAATTATTTTATGCTGAATGTTTATTCTTCTTGACAGTTTTCCCTGCAGATCTCCTTTTAATTTTTCATAAGGAGGAGGATTTTGATAGGGAATTTCTTTTAATATTTTTAAAATTTCTTTTGCTTTTTTATCTAATCCACACCCTTCTAGTTTTTTTGCATCTTTTAAAGCATATTTTGAAAACTTTAGTTTATATCCCATCCTAAGTCTTCCTCATCCTTCCATTCATCTAATGGAGTTTTATCTGCATCTGTAATGCTTTCTCTTAAATTAGGTATTGACAGTAAATATAAGGTTTCTTGAATCGCGTTCCAGTCTTCTTCAGAAATCAAAATTGCATTGCCTTTTCTAGAAGTTATTTGGATTGGTTCGCTGTTTTCCCTTACTTGCTCAATTATTTTATATATGTTCTGCCTTACCTTTGTTACAGGCATTGTCTTCATTTAAATCACCTCTGTAGATAATTATAACGTACATAAAAACGTACATCAATAAAAATTTTTAATTTTTTTAGGATGTTATAAAAAGGCAGTAAATGTGAAGAAAAAGGACTGCTGCGTATATAAAAACCACAGCATTAACCAGCAAAATTGTGAACTTTGAGAGGTGTCCGCTGGCTTCTTCTGTAAACCTTAAAATAATAAAGACTGCCGTAAGTGGCAGTAAAACTTTTATGCCGAACAGCAGATGAGGATCGTGAACTACATTTTTCATGAGAGGGTTCGCTTCTTCTATCCTGCCTGCTGCAACTCCAGTGTACGTGAGAAAAGCGTCTGCTGTGCTGGCAAGTACCAGTACATAGAGCTTCTTTGTTATTTCCTGTGCTGTTATTTAACACCACCTTCTTTCTGTTAAACCACTTTGGTTTCTACTATGTAGGCCTCTACAGCTCTGTTTATTGCCCCTGCTGTTCTCTCTGCCATTGTATTTGTTCATTTTTCTTTTTCTTTCGCTAAGCCTTAATTAGTTCCTCTTCCTTTATCGTTTTTATACTGCACTCAGGAAACATTTCTTTAAACATCTCTTTCTGTTCTTCTAAACATAATATCTCTATTTCCGTTGCTTTTGTGTGTCGGTACTGGGCAAGTATTAAGTAATTCTTTATCTTTGCTATTTTTTCTATGTCGTTCAGAATTAATACCACAACCTCTTTATCTCCTACACTGAAGTCTGCTTCTTTCCAACTCGGTTCTTTTAAGCTGCTTCCGTAAACCTTTACAGCTGCTTCTTTTATCAGGTCTTTACTGCCGTGCTCTTTTAAGAGTTCTATTCCGTACGGGTACGGTAATAAGAGCTGCTCTTTTAGACCTAGCCCCTCTATGCCGTATCTTTTCCTTGCTTCTGGGCTTTCATAAAATACTATGCTCCTGTATATGCCTAACTTATGCAGTTTCTCTTGTTCGCTCTTTACTGCGTCTATTTTTTCTTTACTGGGCTCTTTCCCTATGCTGTATACTGCGTACTCTGTACGTCCTATTAAAAGGCCTAAAAAAATACTGCTTCTGTATATTGAAGGCCTCTGCTCTTTTATTTTTCGGCTGTCTATAAATGTCCAGTTTGTTCCTAAAAAGTTAAAGTAAAGGTCGCTTATTTTCTGTACACGTTCTTTCTGCCCATGTGCTGTTGGAATCCCTTTCCTCTTCAAACCTATGCTCCTTACGTACTCTATGCCTTTTGAACCCAACATCACGTATCCTTTCAGCCTTCTTACGTAGTGGGCTTTCCTTAAAAGGGCTATCCTCTTTAAATAGTATGCCTTTGTTTCGTATATGTGTGACAGGTTTTCTACTTTTATCATGCTTAACTCTGCCAGCATTTCTAAAAGCTTTCTGTCACGCTCTGTTAACTCTACATTTACAGGCATTTGAAACTCTCCTTTCCGATTTTAAATAAGTTTTGTTAAATTTTTAACAAAGTCTTGTGACGGTATTGTTTTTTAAAATGCAAACAACTTTCTTGTGAGTTGTGTAATTTTGCTTATTTTTTGAAAAAGTTCTATAAAACTTGTGTTAAATGCTTGATATATTTGTTAAATTGTGGTTCATTTTAAGCTCTTCCTCCATGTTATACACTGTGTTTAAATTCATGACAATTTGATTGACAAATGCAATAACTTCTAAATTCTCATCAAAGATTTTATATGCTCCAAAGTTTCCTGCAATCTGTTCACTTGAACTTTCATTATCACCCAGCAAATACTTATAATCACAACCATATAATCTAGCCAGTCGTTCTAAAATGTCTGTACTGATTTTTTCTCTGCCTTTTTCATAACGTGCGAGCTGCTTTTGACTGATTCCCAGATACCTTGCAGCCTGTTCTCAAATAAAACCTCTCTGTTTGCGTAATTCCCACAACCGCCTGTCTATTTTCCTGTACATTTCTTCCTTCATAAACATCACCTCAAAGTTTTATAAACTGCTGCAAATACATTCCAGGCACGTCTAAAAAAAAGAGAACAGAAAAAGCCAAAAAGCTCAATTAAGGCCTTACAAGGTCTTTGAAAAACCTGCCCTTCTTCTGCTGCATTTTGCTGAATGCTCACGTGCTGTGTTTTTGTACCTTCTCCTTCGATGAAAAATCTTTATCACTGCCAAAAAACTTGCTAGCTTTCCTGTTTATATTTTTCGCCGTGTTAGCAAAAACTTCTATGATTGTGCCTCTTTCCCCCTGCCAAAAACATTTATGTGCCTTCTCCTTTGCTTTAACTGTGGCGATGAAAAAGTGCTCTCCATTTTGCCTTTCTCTCTTACTGCCTTAAACTCGCAAAACCTTCCTGCAATGTCGTCTTGCGCAACCAGAGCTTTTGCTGCTGCAATATTGATATTGCTTTCTCCTGCTCTGAGGTCCTAACCATGGCGGTACAGATAACCTTTTATAAAGTGCCCTTTACATTATAACTTTTTCCTACTGCACTAAACCTGCAGAGCTTTTTAGATTGTGCTGTTGTATCCTGTTACTACAGTTCTTTCTATTTAGTGCTGTTCTTTTACTGCCCTAATTTTCGGCAGCTGCCCGCCTGCTTATCAGCAGGCAGACAGCTGCCTAACGGCTGCTTTTATTTCCAGTAAATAATTGTCTAATTCTCTTAAGCTGTTGTACTAAAATAATCGAACCCCCATCTGGTTTGATAAAAAACCATATCGAAAAACTTCCATTGATTATTTTTCGCCTTTTTGTTTGCAAGAAAATGCAGTATTTTTAATGACTGGCAGTAGATAGAACACCTGTCTTTTTTACCTACCTGTCTTTAAATTGCATTTTAAAGATATGTTAACCGGTATATTTTTAAGGCTATTTTGGACATAGAAAAAGATAAGTTAAACCTATCTTTCGTTCAAAATTTCGTATAATTTTTCTGGAAAATTTTCATACTTAATAATGAAAATTTCTGTTTTAGGTTCACTGCTAAACTGAGCATTAAATCCATAAGAAACGTATTTGTAGCTGTCATCTGTAATTACCCCAGCATATCTTATCCCATCTATTATAGGTTTTATATCACGATTATCTACATCTATGTGCTGATCAGGAAAATAAAATTTGATAAAAACAAAAACACGTTCAAAAGAAACCTTATCTCTTATTCTTTTTAAGGCAAACATTACATTATTAACCCATCTTTCTTTCTCTTTATCTTTGATTGTTTTAAATCTTGCAGGGTAATCCATCACAGTTAATTTTACGATTTCTCCGCTGTCCAGAATTTCAACTTTTACATTATCTGAAGGAAGAATGTTGATAGGTTCTTCTCCTGCTTTAATTTGATAATTCAATGCCCAGTAAAGTTCCATTCTTGCTTTTTCAACAGCACTGTACGCATTTAAAAGATGTTTTGCTTCGACTTCTACTTTACCTATCATTTCTTTCTCCATAGAAACCACTCCTTTCCATCTTTTCAATTTTATCTAACAAAAGTTCTATTTTGTTTAAAGCAAAAACAGTCCTGTCCCAAAACGTGTAATAAAAATTCAGTGCTTTTCTTGTAGTTTCGCTCATGTTCCTTTCGTTCCAGATAGGTGAATCAACGTCTACACGAACGTTCAGCCTTTTCTTCTGCTCCTTCCTTTTTACCATCGTATTACACCTCTCCTTTATTTCGCACAATGTACTGACTTCGTTCTATTAAAACTTGCAATACTCAATAAAAAAAGACTGATGAATGCTCACATATTGAGAAAGTCATTCACCAGTCCTTTTAAGATTTCTTCATTGGTTTTCTTTTTATTGTTTTTATCATGCTCTAACAGTACGGTATTTTTATTAAAATCTGCAACTGCCGGCTGGGTTTTAATCATTTCTTTTATTTCTGCGATGTCTGCTGAGAGTTTTTCCATTTCTTTCTGCATTTTCTGTATATTATCCGACATTTTATTTATTATTTCTCCATTTTTTACATAAAATCGGAGTGCTTCTCTTATAAAATTTGTTCTTTCTTTTCCCTGTAGAGTCGAAAGAATTTCTATAATTTGTGGATCCTCGCTGCTGTTGATACGAAAACTATATTTATTCATATACACCAACTCCTCAAGGGTTTAAATGGAACCGCCCATAAGCCCTGATTTTCAATAGTTTAAAAGCTGTTTTATTAAAAAATGGTTCCAGTTTTAAAACAGCAAAGTTAAAGCAAATAAAAGTGTCCCCACTTTTTCAGAAAAAGCGCCTCAAACGCTTGATTTTTAAGTCCTTAATAGCGGAGACACTTTTATTTAATGGTGGTTCCATTTTTCTTTTTAAAAGCCGTATAACCCTTTCTAATAAAGGCTTTAAAGCTGGTACCACCTTACCACCTTACTCAGTTTCTTTTTGTGAATTATTTTTGTATTTCTGCAACCTTTAGAAATCCTAGTGCATTTGCAAACTGAGCATCTTTTACTAGTTCTACGTTTGTATGAATGTCTTTCAAGTGGGGATACAAGTCGGCGCCCCCTCCACCTGCAACAAATATAACCAGCACCTTATCGAGTATTCCTTTTAAGCTTGTGTATATTCTCTTTTCTATTAATTTTGCAAGTTCTCTATTTAAAGCGGTTATTTCTTCAGTAAAATCTACATATTTACCCTTGAAGTAAATGCTCCCTCTGTTTAAAATTGTTATAAAATCTGCTGTGTCAAGATTAGATCCAGTCTTACTGCTGTAAATCTGCTCCATTGCAGTGAATATCTTTGAAATTCCTACATCAATAGTTCCTGACAGGTCTGCAAGGAAGTAAGGCCTGTCTTCTATAAAAAATACGATGTAATCTGTAGTTTTAAAGCCTATGTCAATCAGCACTATATACGAATCGCTTAAAAGGTATTTGTCTAAATCCTCCAGCAAAGCGTAATATACTGCACCTGCTGCCTGTGGGAATACAGTAACCTTTTCAAATTCTACTGTTTTCATCAGTTTATACTCCGGCAGTGATACAAGCGCTTTGTAGTTTTTTAGCTCTTCTTCAAAAGCTTTTTTATATGCCTGAAACTGCTTTAAAGGGAGGCCGGTAACAAGGTTTACTGACTCATTTTCGTTAAGTGTTAAAAGAAGTACTGCTGCTGATAAAAGTGCCCTTGCCTCAGGTTCAGTGTATTTATCTATGTCCAGTGCAAATGAGTTGGAAAAACCTTCTCTTCTGGCAAGGTTGCCAATGTAATAGGAATTTTCACCGTCTTTATCAATTATTTTTACATGCAGGTTTTCTATTATGTCATTTGTGTTAAAAATGCCTGCAAGTGGTCTGTCAAAGCCTATGGACACTATTGATGGAAAAATAATTCTTTTGTTCTGGCTGTTTACTCCTTTTACGTAACCGAAGCCCAAATCAAGCCCTATATTCATGTATAAAACCCTCCTTTGAGTTATTCTATGTTACTAAAAAGATTTTCCAGGTCTTCTTCTGTAATTTCCACAAAGTCTTCATCTGCAAAATCGGGTTCTTCTTTTGCAGTTTCAGATTCTTCTATAACTTCTGGTTCTGATACAGGTTCTTCTTGTTTTTCATTTCTAGGCCTTGCGAGTAAAGAAATTTGTTCTGCAACAACTTCCAGTATACGCACATTTTTTCCTTTGCTATCTGTATACCTTCTTGCCTGTAATCTCCCTACAACTGCAATTAGTGTGCCTTTTACTGCATACTGCTCCAGTATTTCTGCAAGTCTGTTCCATGCGACAATTGGTATAAAGTCTGTTTCACGATTACCTTCCTTATTGGTATAGTTTCTGTCTACTGCAAGTGAAAAATGGACAACAGGATGCCCGGAAGGAGTTATAAGTTTTTTCAAATCTTTTGTTGTTCTTCCTACCAGCATGACTTTGTTAAGGCTCATTTTATACATCTCCTTTCTTCACTTAAGATTATACATTTATTTATTTTTACTGTCAATAAATAAAATTAAAAGAGGCAGAATTTATTCTCCTGCCTCTTTTTCTGCTTTTTCCAGCTTAAACAGCTCGTTTACGTCAGTGCCAAGGGCATAAGCCATTTTCAGCGCAGTTTCTATACCCGTACTACCTTTCCTTATTTTTACTATGTTGTACACTTCCTGAGGACTCATATCCAATCTTGTTGCAAGCTGGACCCTTTTTAAACCTTTTTTCTTGAGTACATTATCTACATATACTTTCACATCCATTTTTTTAAGCTCTTCTTTTATTTTTTCATCTTGTTCCTTTTCCTCTTTGGAAACTCTGGTATAAAGAGTTTTGCCGGGCTCTTTATACTCCTCATCGATTTTTCTTAAAGTATAAAGTCTGTTTACATCTACTTCTAAAGCATAAGCCATTTTTAAAGCCGTCCTTATACTTGTTGACTGATTTTTAGTGAGTATGTGAATGTAGTTTGGAGACACGTCAAGCATGTTTGCAAGGCGCCTCAAAGATATACCTTTTTCATTTAAAACCTCTTTTATATGGTTCCGGAATGTGTACTGCTTCAGTATGTCCCTTATTTCTTCGTCCTTTTTTATTTCTCTTAATTCTTCTAAAAGCAGATCTTTACCTTCAAAATCTTCTGCTCTTTCTGTTATGTCTATAAAAAGCTGCGTATCAAAAAGAAAAATGTTGCATCTCGGACAGGTAAGCACAGGCACGTTTTCAGCCCTATGCCCGTCCACTTCAAAAGTTTTATATACAGTTACAAGTTCTCCTCCACATTTTGGACATCTTATTGGACGAATCATCTTTTGCACCTTCTTTCTATTCTCCAATAAAGATTATATACTCATTTGTTGATTTTGTATACCCTTAATTTTATAAAAATGTCCGCAATTTCTGGATCAAATTGTTTTCCGGAATTTTTCTTTATTTCTTCCAAAGCTTCTTCAAAACCCAAAGCCTTTCTATAAGGCCTGTCATTTGTCATTACATCAAAAGCGTCTGCTACTGAAATAATACGAGAAAACAAAGGGATTTCTTCGTTCTTTAAACCCATATAACCCTGTCCGTCAAAACGTTCATGATGGTATAAAACTGCTTCAGCAATACTGCTATTCATTTTTTTGCTTTTGACGTATTCAAAGCCAAAAAAAACATGTTTCTTCATAATCTCCATTTCTTCTTTATTTAAACTTTCAGGTTTATTAAGAATTTGTTGTGGAATCCAGAGCTTTCCCACATCATGCAGTTGAGCTGCAAGCAACAGTTCCAGCAGATTGCTGTACGGCATGTTCAGAGCCTTTGCAATTTCTTCACATAGCTTTGATACACGCATTTGATGTTGCTTTAGAGGTTCTTCGATAGCTGTTGTATTTATTGCTGCAGTATACAGCTTCAAATAGATCATCCTTTCTTTTAAAGAATTTTTATAAAAAAAAAGAGAGACAGGAATTGTCCTGCCTTTCAGCTGCTTACTGTGCTTTTGCTCAGCTTTTCAAATGCATCAGCAATTATTTCTTCTATTGCAAAACCGTATTTTTGGTAAATGTCTTCATTTTTCTTTTTCCATTCGGGTGATAACCGAACAGAATGAACTTCATTTGAGTCTGTACAGTATGTTATTGAACATCCTGTATTAATTTTTTCACTTATTACCCTGCAGTGATAAACTCTGTACCAGCTTTTTTCTGGTATGTATATTTTCTCAATATTGATTTGAAGATTTTTTAAAAGCTTTTTTGCTCTTTTCTTTGCAATAGCCTTTCCAAGATAGAAAAAAATGATTAAAACTGCCAGCAGTAGCAGTGGCAGTCCAAAAAACACAATTCCTGCAGTAAGATAAGCTGTATCCCATCCTTTTATAAAACCTGCAATAATGTATCCTGCTAATGTCAAAAAGTATATCCAAATATACATATCTGCCATGTAAAACCCCTTCCTTAAAAAAATAACCCGTATTATGGTGATTTCTTGATTTTAACCCTCACACATGTACATTAACTGTTTTGTCTTTTTGTCTGTTTTTTAAACACTGCTGCAAATCCAATTCTTTTGACATTGTCATAGCCCATATAACTGTACCCCTGTTCCTTAGCTTTCATAACAACAGCAGCAAGCTCTTTCCATGTACAAATACCCTGAACGTACATTTTATCCCTGTCTTTGTATTTCTTTAACATTTTCTCACCCTCTTTAAATCTGTTCCAATAATAAAGAGGCGGTTATTCCGCCTCTTTGTATGCTTTTATTACGCTCTCTACTATTTCCTGCCTCAGCTCTCTAGTCAAAGGAAACGCCACCAAAGAGCGCTTGCCTTCTTTATTAACATGATCTGGAAATGCCACAATTAACCCGTTTCTCCCCTGTATCACACGGGCAATTACTGCAAAGGAATCATCAAATACCACTCTTGCAAAGCCTTTTAATCTTCCGTTTTCATATTTTTGAAATACAGTTTTGGTTATTTTCATAAAAAAAAACATCTCCTTTCGCTTTTTTAAAATGTCAAAATTAAGGTTAAAACAGCAGCAACAAAAATTGAAGGTGCAAAAATTGTTTCTGTCCTAAAATAAGTTCTGTCTTTGATTCCTTTAAATACTCCGTATATAGTTGCTGTCATCCCGGCAATAAGAAGTAAAATCATAATACTGCTTCCAAAAAAGAAAGCTAGTGCAGTGAGTAGCTTCACATCACCTCCCCCCAGTTGCCCATTTGTGATGATATATATTGTAAAAAGTATTACAAACGCAGCAAGCATGTACACAATACTTTCTATAAACCTTGCTGGATTTAGAAAGGCATTTAAAATTATTCCATAAGTTAATATTGCAGCTGGTACCCAGTTGTCTATTTCTTTTCTTTTGTAGTCTGTCCATGCTGCATAGGCTGTCAGTACAACTACTGGAAGGCTTAGAGTAATTGAATGCATTTTGCTTCGCCTACCTTTCCAAGATCTTTTCAAGCTCTTTTATGGTAATGCAGTTAAAGTCTTTGTAGTAAAGCTTCCACTGCCTGTTTGGAGAGTTTATTACGACAAGGAAGTCTTCATCCAGTTCTTTTATTCGCCTTGCTTCACTTACAAGCCCGGATGATACTATGATCTTCCTGGTCGAGTTTTCTAAAACAGTATTAACAATTTCGTCAACCTTATTAGGTAAGTCAAAAATTATAACGTCAAAAGCAGTTCTTGCAAATTTTATAATGTTTTCTACATCCTCAGGTTTTATATCTTTTATAAAACTCAATTTAGGAGGAGCCTGAATTATTGAAATATTTGGGCTGTACTCAATGAGGTTTTTAAAGAAACTTTCTTTTGTCCTTTCTTTTAAATACACTCCTATGTGAGGAATAACAGGCAAATCCAATAGAAAGCTTAAATCAGAGCCTCCATCCTGAAAATTGAAATCTATTACAAGAATTTTTATGTTTTTATCAAACATTTCCATCAGCCTTTTAACAGTAGTAGTCTTTCCTACTCCACCTTTTACGCTCCAGACAGAAATTATTTCCTGCCTGAATACTTTTATTTTTTTGTCGTTTACTGTATTCTTTAAATAGTCTTTAACATTAACTGCGTTATCAAAAAATTCTGAAGCATCAAATTCGTCACTTATTATTACGTCATATTTTTTGTGTTTTGCCTTTATCAAAGCTGACTCAAGAGATAAAGCAACATCACAGGGTTCAATGTTTTTTATTCTTTCAATTGTTTTTAAGTTATTTGACAGAAGAAGATTCAATAAGCATCGTCTCCTTTCTCCAAAAAGTTTTTATATAAAAAATTAAAGGCACCAAAAACAGAAAATATCTGCTTTTAGTGCCTGTAATTCTCCTTTTTAGCCTTGACCTTTTTATAAAAATTTAATTTTTAAGTTCATACTGTGGTATAATCTTTTCATACTCTGTCCAGTGTGGTGAATCCATGTATTGTACATCTTGCACCGTTTGATATGTTACTGTTGTCTCCCAGTGTGAAGTATCCTTCCAGTATCCCGGCTGATCTATAACTGTCTTCCAGTAACCCGGCTGGTCTACAACTGTTTCCCAGTGTCCGGGTTGATCCACAACCCATACCTGCTCTGTTGTATAATATCCGGGATGCCATACATCCTGTGTTTCATAATGACCTTCTATCCAATACCTTACAGTTTGCCAGTGTCCCGGCACATAAACATAATAAGCACTGGGATCACCCTCAGGAGTATCACTATAATACCAACCACCCGGATGGTACCAAAGGCCAGGTACCCAATAAGTATAATAGTCCCAATGTCCGGGTACCCAGACTAATTCTGTGGAATAATATCCATCATGCCATACCTGACGCGTTTCCCAGTGGCCTTTTTCCGGCACCCATACCTGACGGGTTACAGGCGGTACCCACTCCTGATGTGTCTTTGGGGGAACCCATTCCTGTGACTGAACCCACACCGTTTTTGGTACTGCTACCTGCTTTGTTACTTGCATATATCCACCTTCATGTACCCATTGCCTTGTTAAACTTTGGTTTGTACTGCTGTCCTGCAAAATCGCTGCACCTGATATTCCATTGCCTTGTGCAGGTATATAATTAGACCAACCAGAGCTTTGTATATTTGAATCCTGTACAGGAATAAGATTGGAGTTATTTGATGTATCTGCAAAAGCTGATACTGAAAATAAAAACAGAAAAACAGCTATTGCTATTGCAGCTATTCTTTTCAAGAAAGCTCACCTCCTCACAAAAAAAATAACACCCTGCAGGGTGTTAATATCTTACAACAGCAATTATTTTGTCGCCTTTTACAAGCATTCTTACAACGTCACCCGCTTTAAAATCATCCGGGTTATATTTTTTGATATTTTTAAGATTATCAATAGTTTGTACTGTTGTATTTGGTGTTACAGAATAAAATTTGCCATTGTTTAATGTAATTCCGTCATTGTTTGCTTCTTTTACAACGTCTATTATTTCAGTCCCGTCTTTTTCTTTTGTTTCTTTGTGCCCTGTATAAATTACAAGATATTTTTTATCGCTTGCCGTAACAATGTACGCTTTATTTCCTTTTTTAATGTCTGAAGTACTGCCTACTCCAATAATTACATCACTGAGATTTACTTTTTCACTGCCTACTGTTACTTCACTGCCTTTTACCTCTTTTATTTCCTGCAACTTTTGTGTCTCAATCTTTTTTGTCTGTCCGCAGCCTATTAGGCTCAAAGTCAGAACTATTATTAAAGCATAAATTACGTATTTTTTCACTTTATCATCACCCTTTCTCCCTATTTATTTATTCTCTTAAGTGCTGCTCTTCCTTCTATAGAAAACACTACATAGTTATTTCCCGGCTGGGCATCTCGCAGTTCATAATGCGACGTGTCAACCCACTGAAGAGAAGAATAGTTAAGAGGCATATTCTTTGGAGCAATCATCCCGACATCCTGCCAGTCCTGCCCATCTTGAGAAAACTGCCACGTTTCATCAGTGTGAAGAATCACGTTCCCGTTTGAATCTGCTATTGAAGCTATAAATGCACCGGGATTGTCTTTTCTACTGCTTGTTGTAAAAGAAAAACTGGCAGCAGGTTGTCCCTGATATAGATTTTGCACGTATGCTTTCACTTCATGAGTACCTGCTGGCAGAAAAATACTTGTAGAATAACCTGTTCGCCAGTTGTTACCACTTAGAACCTGTTTACCATCAACGTACAAGGTAAAAACGTCATCCGCAGTGGCAGTTATAGTTACTGTTTGAGGTTTAGAAAGGGTAAAGTTCTGCTTAAACCAGTAAGCACCAACATTTTCAACACCCCAGATCCATTTTGCGTTACTGTCTTTCCAGTTTTGTATTACTCCCCAGGGACCCGTTCCGTATACATTAACCGACTGATTGTAGCCTGTTTGAGGTAAATAGTTGTTTGTGTAGTACCCTGACCTTACTAAAACCTGCCTTTTTCCCGGCAAAACAGGCTCTTTGTACTTTGTTACCACGTCTCCTGTAATTACTAAATATTTACCTTCAAGATGTGCAGAGGCATTCTGAAGTGTGTAGCCTTTTGATTTAAAAAATTCTACAGCTTTGTTTGCTGCTGCCTGAAGCAGGTTAACATCTATTTGTCCTGTTGTATTTAAATTTTGAGACTGGTACTGATATATTTCCCAGGCTGCTTTATTTGCTGCCTCGTCTGCAATTGTGTACAAATAGCTTCGTTCTAAAATAAGGCGGGTAGTATTGGTCTGGTACATATAAAGCATCAATGCTATTACGAAAACAAGGAAGAAAAATACAAGCATTCCATTGCCTTTTTTGTCTCTTAAAAAATTTTTCATGGTCTTTCCTCCCACACCTGACTACTTGAGCCATAAACTGTTTTTGTCTGAAATGCAGAGAAAAATTGCGGTACAGGGAAAGAAACCTGAACTGTTACTGGATCTCCGGGATTGTTGGGGCTCTGTATCATTGTAACCTGAACTTTGTTTTTCCACCCTAAAATAAACCCATTTCCAAAGTTTTGTGCAGTCTGAACCGCTGTTGCATAGGGTGTGGGACTTCTTGCTGCCGATCTGGCTGCTTCAAATGCTGCTTCATTCACAGCAAGCTGAAGTACTCCAAGAACAGTGAGCTGGATGGCTATTGCAAATAAAAGCATAAGAACCGGTATTAAAGAAGCAGCTGCGACGTATTCAGAAATTCCTCTCCTGTCTTTTAAAAGGCTCTTAATTTGTTCAAGCAAAGCCATGCACCTCCTTGATAAAAATTTTTGGGGAGGGAAATATCTCTCCCTCCCCCGTCTTTTGTTTATTGTCCTGATGCAACGCTCTGGAACAAGGACGACATGCTGCTTAATGTGTTGTTCCAGAGGTTGGATATTGTGGTTCTTGCATTAGGTATTACAAGCACTGCTATTCCTGCTACAAGTGCTAAAAGTGATGCTACTGCGACGTACTCATTCAATCCCTTTGTGTCTCTCTTTAAATTTGTTAATACTGTCATCACTCTTCTGTAAATGTTGAATGTGAGTTCATTGTACATATAAAACACCTCCTGTAAAAATTTGTTCAATAAAAAAAGGCATACCTTCAAAAAGGTATACCTTTAATGAGTTCCAAAGACGTTTGAAAAGCTTACTATAAACGGGAAAATTACAAATACAATAAGAGGAATGAAAAAACCTATAAGCACCGGAATTGCTATTACATTGTCAAGCACGGATGCTTTTGCTGTCTTTTCGTTTATTCTGTCTTCTTCAATGTCTCTCAAAAGTTCATCAAGCTGCTCTGCAAGCCCCTGAGACGTTTCTGAAGTCTTTATGAGTATTTTTACGGCACGCTGAAAGTATTTGTTCAGACTTTTTTCTGCAGCTTCTTCAAGGCTTAAAGAAAGAGGTATGCCGGCATCGGCTTTATGCAGTGCTTCCTGTATTATTTCTTTCATGTACCCCTTTTTGTTCTCTACAATGTACCTCATTATGTTTTCTACAGGCATTCCTACAGAAAGGCCTGATACAAATGTTTCAAGAATGGCAGGAAGTTCATTGTCTGCCATAAGCCTTTTTTTGTACTTACTTACAGTATCTTTATAGCTTAAGTACATTATAACAGGAATGCCAAGCGCAAGAACTAAAAAAGGCTTCATCAAAACAGGAACAAAAATAAAAGAGAACAAAAGAAGAATTAATGAAAAGCCGAGAACAAGCGAAAAAGTAGAAAGCAGCTCAGCAGCAGAAGTAACTTTCATAAAAAGCACATTAATCTGTCCTACGGCTTTTATTTCTCTGTCTATTCTTGTAAACACGTCTTCTCCGGTTATTTTTTTGATTGTGTTTTCCTTAAAAATTTTCATTTTCCGCACCTTCCTTTAAATGGAACTTATTTGTTTATCAATTGCTCTAAACACAAAAACTGTAGTTACTACATAGCTTATGATTATATAAAGCAGTACCAGTTTTCCTGCTGTAGTAGTAAATGCTTCTGCGTACATTGGACCCGATGTGTAGGTTGAAAGCATTAAAAGAATTGTAATTGCAATTATCATTATTACAGTGCTTTTTGTGCTTTTCATAAATGAGCTTATTTTATTATTCTGCCTTATTCTTTCTTTTATCTTGGCAGACATTTTCTGACATATATCTGCCGTATTTGCCTTCATCTGCCCTGCAAATACCATTGAGTCCACCCATGCCTCCACAAGAGGGCTTCCAGATTCTTTTGCAAAATCTTTCAGTGCTTCATAAAGGCTTATCCCTGCATCAACCTTAGCTACAATCTTTTTGATCTCGTCTTTCAGGGGATTTTCTGTAGTGTCTATCACCTTTTCCAGAGCGTTTACGATGTTTCCGGATATTTTTAGGTAGTCTGCTATGTCCTGAACTGCTTCAGCAAATTGCAGATTAAATTTAACGTATCTTTTCTGGGCAATTTTTTCAAGGACAAGCGGTACGGATATAAAAATTAAGGCAGGAGCTAAAAATGCCCAGAAAACTTCATTTTTGATAATGAAGAGAGCAAATATAAATGTGTTTAGAACAGACAAAAACAAAATGAGATTTTCAGCATCAACTTTTTTTATTCCTGTTCTTTTAAGAAGAATGTCAAAGTTTTTCAGCACTTTCCCAAAACCTAAGACTTCTAAAGTGTTAAATTTTCTTTCCTTTGGTGCTATGAGCTGCCTCTCCATTCTTCTTATTATTTCCTGTTTTTTATACTCTTTCAGCAGGTACAAAAACATTATGATGGAAAAAGCGCTTAAAGCAGTTATCAGTGAAAGCAGCAGTATCAACTTAAGCACCCCGCTTCCAGCTGATTTAATTTATTTTCCTGAACAGAAAAAGAAGGTTTAGGTAGTTTTAAATTTTCTCTGTAAATTTCCAGAATGTCATTTTTTATTATTTTTCTGTACGCAAGATAGATCTGGTACTCTTTTTGAGATTTAAAAATTTCATAGGACATTTTCATCTGCTGCTTGAAAGTTTCTTCTATGCTCTGCTTTATTGCAAAAACTGCCTCTTTTACTTCTTCTATGTTATCGTACCCATAGTTTTCTCTATAGTTTTTGGCGATTTTCCCTGTTATTTTTCCAATGCTTTTAAGAAGCTGCCTTGAAAGCTTTATCTGCCTTACATAAGCCTTTGCTATGTCTGTTTGAAGTGCGTTCATATCATAAAGGTATTCCAGCAGTTTTGTACCTAATACTGCAACTGCCTGCCAGTACCACTGCTCATTTTTGAAGGATTTAGCAAATTCATCAGCTATTTCTTTTTTCTTCACAAATGTTTCATCTGTCAGCAGTTCTTTTGCGTAGTGAACAAAATAGCTGAAGTATCTTGCCTGCCAGATGCCGTTCTCAAAATGTTCAGGATGTTCAAGCTTGTACCTTGTAAGTACGCCTGCTCTTACTTCTTTTCCCTTAGTACTGTCATTTATCCAGCTTATCAGCCTCTGTTTGGAAGTGAGAGCTTCGTCCGTGCTGCTGTCCATGAGTTCCGAATAATGTATTCGTGAATACTGCTCTGCCATGAAAACTTCAAATGCAATGTTGTATCTTTTTAAAATTTCTTCTCTTATTTTTGCCTCATAAAATAACTCCGGTTCTTTATAAATCGCTGTCGGAGTAGGCTGTGTACTCAACTTCTATCACCTCATCTTCCCTTATTCTCCATTTTGAAAGCTTTCTTATACCTTCTTCTAGAGTTCTTATTGCTCTTTCTAAAAGCATTTGTGTATTCTTCTCATTAACGGGATTTCTCTTTTCTAAAAGCACTTCTACGGCTGCAATCCTACCTGCTACTTCCTGAGAAAGATCTGAAAGAGCATGTGTGAGCTCAAAGCCCCATTTTTCTTCTTCAAATGATCTTTCATATTCACGTGAGAGCTCTATAAATTTGTCTCTTTCTTTTTTCAGCGTTTTATTCATCTCTTCAAGCTTTTTCAGGCTTTCCAAATACTCCTGATTTTTCTTTTCTAGTTCTTCTTTTTCTTTTAACACCTGATTAAGTTTTTCAGTAATGTGATTTGACTGCTCTGTTATCGCTTTTAAAGCTTCTTTTAACTGTCTGTAGTCATCCGGTTCTTTCTCTATAATTTTGGGTTTTATGTTTTTAAGTTTTTCTTCAAGTTCTTTTTTGGAGCGTTCTAATTTCTCTTTTTCTTTTTTAAGCCATTCTACAGTTTCCTGCAGGCTGTAAGATGTTCTTTTATACTCCTCAAGCTGCTTTTTTATCTCCTGCACTTCATTTCTTTTGAGTTCTGCTATTGATTCACCCAACACGTCAAAAAGTTCTTTCTGCTGCTCCGGTTCAAGATATGCAAGCTGTTCTCCGGCTTTTGTCGTCAACTTACCTTCTTCAACAAGCTTCTGAAGTTCGGGTATAAGCTCATTTAGTTTTTTAAGCTGCTGTATACGACGTTCAGTTAATCCAATGTTTTGAGCAATTTCTTTTTGCGAATTTCCAGAAATTAAATGCGAACCTGGTTCGTGTTTTTCGATGCCATTATTGTTATTTACTGGTCTGCCTTTCTTTACACCATATATCCTTTCCAACTCTAAAATACACCTTGCCAGTTTCATAGGATTTAAATTGCCTATACCTCTCTGCCTTAAGTTTGTTTCAATCAAATCTTTCAGCATCCAGTCTTCTTTTGTCAGTCCATCCCCATCCTGATATGTTCGCACTTCACATGGAACTTCTTTTAAACTTAATTCTTTTGCTGCTTTTAATCTCTGGTTGCCGGATATAACAACATAGTCCTGTGTCACTATGAGAGGTACTATTATCCCACTTGTTCTTATGCTCTCAACAAATTCCTGCCAGCGATCTCCTTCTATGTCGTCAAAAAATTCCCTGTTGCGGGGATGTTCTTTTAACAGTTCAATTTTTATCATTTCCATAAAATGCACACTCCTTTGAAAATTTTCTTTTATTTTAAATGCTGAAGTTTTAATAAAAGTTCTAAAGCCCTTTTAAGACCCGAACAGTAGCCGGACCAGTAGTTGACTGCTGACTGCGATTCCGCCTGCGCTCTTGTTTCAAATGCCCACTTAATTTCTCTGTCAAGGACATCCAGCACTTTTTGAAAAGTAATCTCACTCATATCTTTGCATTCCCCTTTCCTGCAAACTAGTGAAAATGTTAATTTGCATAAAAAAAAGAGGCAGTTGCCTGCCTCAAAAGAAAAAAGAAAGTCTTTATTTACCTGCTGCAATGTTTGAAAACATGGATGACATAGCGCTGAGCGTGTTATTCCACAAGTTGGATATTGTGGTTCTTGCATTAGGTATTGCAAGCACTGCTATCCCTGCTACAAGTGCTAAGAGTGATGCTACTGCGACGTACTCATTTAATCCCCTCTTGTCTTTCTTTAATCCTGCCAGCGCTGCCATTACTTTTTTGTAAATGTTAAATGTGAGTGCATTGTACATGTAAAAACACCTCCTGTAAAATTTGACTTCAATAAAAAAGGGACATACCTTTGAAGTATGTCCCTTCACCACTTAATGTATTTATAATCGAGAATGTAATTTCCTTTTTCATCAATACCTCTGAGTTCTGCAACTTCTTTTACTGCACGTCCTATTACATCACCTTTTTCATCTTCTTCAAGACCTATAAACACGAGAACATCAATTGCTTTTGAAATAAGCCTTCTTATTGTTCTGTCATCTATGTTTTTGAACTCTTTTATGAGCATTTCGAGTTTATCCAGAGCCATTTCAACATTGTCAGCATGTATTGTTGTAAAAGAGCCTTTGTGACCACTGTTAAGGACATTTATAAAGGTATATGCTGATATTGGTGTTCTTATCTCTGTTAAAATGATTCTGTCCGGATTTGCCCTTAAGCAGTCATAAAGTATATCTTCGTACGTAATAGCTTTTGCTCCTTCTTTTTCCTCCCTTGTTTTAAGGTAAAAAACGTAAGGTAGAGGCAGCTCCATTTCTCTTGTATCTTCAAGCACTGCTACAATGTGTTTGGGCTGGATATAATACGTTAGTGCATTTGTAAATGTTGTTTTGCCTGCCCCTGTTTCACCTATAACTATAATATTTCTTCTATTTCTGACACACATCTTGAAATACTCTGATAGAGTGCCATTAAAGTTTTCTTCTTCTTTTGTGCGCTTTTTTACCATTTCTATTGTACCTATGCTGTCATTCAATCCCCGCAGTCCATATATAAGCTCATCAAGATTTTTATTCAAGCTTGTGTGTTTTCGTATGATTATATAGGGTTCCAGAGCTTCAGGTGGAATTATTACTTTTACACGGGAGCCATCATAAAGTTCGGCATCCTTTGACGGCTCCGCATAAGAAATGTTCTGCCCGGAGTTTGCTATTATCCTTTCGTATATTACTCTGACTTCTTCCATGCTTGCAAATCCTATTTCATCATCGTATTTTACTCCGTTTTTTACATACATCAGTCTTGTCCCAAAGCTTATTATATCCGTTACTCCGTCCATTTTGAGATACTTTTCAAACGGCCCGAGCATGTACATTTTATTGTATACTTCTTCTGTTATGGAATAGAGATTATCCAGATAGTGAGGAAAATTTTGTTCAAGGTATTTTTTTACTTCCAACCTTAAAAGCCCTTTTAAATCAACTGTATTTTGATTTTGATAGTTTAACATCTGAGGCCTTACTGCATTTACTATTAAGTCTATATCTACTTTCCGGGCAGTATTTATTAACTTGGAGCGCTCTGAAAGACTCATGAGTCATCACCCTTTACTGTAAAAGTTCCTGAAGTTCCATAAACACTTTCTTTCTCTTTTCTTCTTTCTCTCTGTATTCTTCAATCATCTTTTGAAGCTCTTTTATTTCTTCTTCCTTCTGTTTTATTGTCTCTTCCTGCATTGAAATTCTTCTTTCATATATTTCTTTGTTTCTGGCAAGTATATTTTTAATTTCACCGAGAATGGCATCAATTTCACTTTCTGATTCCTGCTTCTGTGAAATTTCAAAGACTTCCGGCTGGTTTTGTTCTGCTGCTGCAGATTCTTTTTCTAATTCCGTTTTTTCTTCCATATCATTTTTACCTCCTTCGGTATTGATTAAATTATCAATTATCTCTCCGGGATCTATAGGACTGTAATATATATCCCTAATCCCAATTTCTTTAGCAGTTTCCACAAGGCTGTAGTCTGAATCTCTTGCAAGGAGGATTATCTTTTTCCCCGCAGAGATTAAGCTTCTGATGTAATCTTTATTTGAAATATATGAAATTATCGCTGCATCGCAGTCTGCAAGGCTGTCTGCTGTTTCAAATTTTGACCTGAAAATATCATCAAGTTCTTTATAACCGGTATTAACATAAACCTTCATGGGATAAAATTCACTCCTCTCTTCAGATATTCTTTTCTGTTCTTTTTTAATCTCATCGGGTTTTTCAACAGTTTTATATTGGAAGTATTTTTCGTTTTCTAATTCTGTTATGTTTTTAGTTGCAGGTAAAGAGCCGATTTCTTCAGGGGTTTCCTCTGTTGCAGCTGCTCCGGGTATATTTTCAACCGCAGGTAATACTCTAGTTTCTTCTAGAGTTTCCTCAGTATTTGGAGGCTCAGCAGGAATTTGTTTTGTTTGTTTTCTCCTGAAAAATAAAAATCCTCTTTTTTCTTCATAAAAGATGCTAGGATACAAAATATTTAAAATATTTTCAGTGTGTTTCAGTATTTTGGGATTTTCAAAACTGCCCAAGTTTTTAATATACGGAACTTTATAAATAACAGGTAGCTTAATTTCTGTTATATTTACATATACCAGCTCTTTTTTCTGTACTTTGTTTACAATCATTTTCACTTTCTTCAAGTCTATAAATCCGTTTGCTCTTGCCCAGTCAATATTTCCTATGGCACGGCTGCTGACAGAGGCATTGTCTTCTACGATAAACAGTATGTCTTTTGACATGTCAAAAATATCAATACAGCCTTCCACAAATGCAGGCTGTATGTCCACTATGACAAGCTCATACCGGTTGTTCAGCTCCTCCATCATTTTTCTTAATTTATCAGGCTTTATCATCTCATATGTGTCAGGATAGCCTCCGACTATCACATCAAAGCTCTGTTTTAATGGCCTCTGTACTGCCCAGTCAATGTTTCCATTGACAGCTTCAAGAATATTTTTCTTGCGGTCTAAGTCCAGTATTGAGACAAAATCGCCGGGAGAAAAGTCAAATTCAATAACACAGGTTTTAAGTTTTTTGGCTGCTGTTTTTGAAATGGCAAGAGCTATTGTTGTTTTGCCGACACCCCCTTTTGGGGAGAAGATTGAAATTATCATTTTTACATCACTCCTTGAAAATTTTGAAACTGTTTGACTTGACATAAGGGGCTATCAGTGAAGCTTTGTCGGGTGTTGTTTCAAGTACTGCAATTGTGCTTACAGTGCCGTTGACTGCTGACGTTGTCTGCTCTATTGAATAAACCTTAAGGCCGCTTACTGTCTGATTTGCACCTCCTGCAGTATTTGAAAGCAGTACAAGGCTTATTGTATCTCCGATAGAAATAAGCTTTGCGTCTTCATAAGGAACATTTATGCTTATTAAAACATTCCCAGGAGTTACTTCAAGTCCCTTCTGCATAACTATGCTCCGTGGTATGAAATCGCCTTTTACACGTGAAGTATTAAGGCTTTTACCTGCAATCTCCTGAGGATTTTTCACCAGATCTGCTGCAAGGCTTGCAGGAATGCTTTTTGTGGTGAGCATGTCCTGAGTTATTACTGTACCTGCATTTATCGGTTTTGCTGCCACAACAACATTTACTGTTCCCTGCGTACTGTTAAGCACTAAAAAAGCTACAAGAAAAACAAACACCGCAGTGATAATTCCTATTTTGATTATCTTGCTCACTTTTCTTCACCTTCCCATTCTTTTATTTTTTTTTGATAAAATTCAAGCTTTTTCTTGTTTAAAAGGTAAAGTTCAATACCATCTTTTACTTCATCGAAAGGCTTGATTGTCTGCTCTGTGGTTTTCAGGATTATATATCCGTCATTATTAACAGGTACTGGAGCATAAACTGTATCTGGTTTTAAAGATACACCAAAAAATTTCTGAGTTACCGGGATGTCTCCCATAAAGCCTCCGTTTCCGCTTATTCTGTCTATTGAATACTGCTCAAAAAGTTTGCTGAAGTCTTCTCCGCTTTTAAGCTTTTGATATACTGTGTCTGCTGTATCTTTGTCTCTAACTGATATTTCATACACCTTCACTGTTGTGTAGTAGTCTTTGTGTGTTTCATAAAAATTCTTCACTTCTTCAGGATTTACTGTAATGTCTTTTGTGTATTTATTAAAGAGCTTATCTGACAGAAGAATATCTCTCAAGTCTTCTTTTGTAAGCTTTGTTTTGTCTTTAATATTCTGCCATGCTTTATTTAGCTCTTCGTCGGTTACCGTTATTCCTTCTTTCTGCGCTTCGTACTCAACTGCTTTTTTTGCTTTTAAATTTTCTAAAGCTGTTTTAGTTAGTTCTTTATTATCCATGTTTTTAAAGCTGTCTTTTAAAAATGCTTTTTCCCTTTCCAGCTCAGCCTGTGTTACTGGTATTCCATGAACACTTGCTATCTGTTTTGAGCCGCATCCTGACAGAATTAAAAATGCAAGTACAGGCAGTATTAACAGTAAAACTACTTTTCTCAAGTTTTTACACCTCCTCTTTTTCATCGCCTGTATATTCGGATTCACTGTAAAGTTCATCTTCAACTGTTTCTATTCTGTCTTCGAGATAGTCGCATACTGCATCAAGATTGTCTGTTTTATCATTGAGTTCTTCTATGCTGCTGACAGCTGCTTCTAAAAAGTCAAAAAGTTTTTTGAAGATTTCTTTTTCTTCAGTTGAAAGCTGAGAGGCAGCTGTATATCCTCTCAAAAATGCCAGTTTTTCTTTTAAAGTCATCTGTTCCATTTGTACTTCACCTGCCTTTCGTTTAAAAGTTATATAAAAAAACAGGTATTGAACCTGTTTAGCCTTACAGTGCTATGTTCCTCAGCTCATCGTCAGAAATGTTTTCTTCACCTTTAATCAGCTCCAGCACTTTTTCTGCTATTTCTTTTGGAGTCAATTCAGCATCATTTTCATGTCCTATTATATACACTGCTTTCTCTGAATAGGTGGTTATCAGAAACAACGCCACTGCTTTTTGAAGTTCTTTTGTTTCTGCCTGTCCCCGCTTTACTTTAATTACTGCGATTTGCCTTTCTAACAGCAGATCTATACTCCGCATAATGCTGTCCGGATTGTTTTTTAATTCCTGCTTTAATTTGGAGTTACTGCTCATGCTGTTGATATTTTTAATAACACTGCTCATGAATTCAGATTTGTTGAGAAATATTATATCATCATTCTCTTTTTATTGTTTCATTTATACCAATATAAAAAGGCAGGAACGCTTATATGAGCATTCCTGCCTTTTCTCTAGAAAGTAATTGTTTCTGTTTGTATATTTGTCTGCTGCCAGTTTGGATTAGATGTCTTAAAGCCGGGATTACTAGAAGAGTTCTGGTTATCCTGGAAAAGGGTTGCATTAAAGCCGTTTACAGGTATATGAACATATACGCAGAAGTATTTATCAGTTCCATTGAGGTACAGTTTAAAATACAATGTTGAGTCTTCCTGCCCTGCTTTCCTGTACATGAACCTGAACGTTGCTTCCTGATTTGCTAAGTCTATGTTCTGCATAACCGGATACTCTGTTTCCCAGTTGTCGTCTTCCAAAAGGTAGTTTGTATATCTGTGTATGTTGTGTAAAGCCTCAACCTTTGTTACGTATGCTGGTGTTCGCACTTCTCTTGGGCCTGTCGGAGTATCTATAATTGAACCTATTTCTACGTTCTTCCATTTGATTGTTATATCCATGTATGCAGGATAGCCGTTTGCATCAGTATGCCACTTTGTAAATACAAAGTTGGGTGTCTTGTTTATTGTTATAGTTGCATGTACAGAATCAGCTGTGACCTGTCTTATCGAGGGTGTATTATTGGAAACTGTCGTATTGCCGCTGGAAGGTGGTGTACTTACTGCAGGAGGATTATTATTCTGCGGAGAACTGCTGCTCTGTGATGGAAGTGTTGGAGATGTTCCATCAGGATTGTCGCCTGGTATTCTAAATGTTGCTATACCTGAACGTGTTGCGTAGTTTAAAACTGTATTTATAAAGTCCTGGTAGTTAGTAAATTGATCCAAAAAAATAGCTGCATCTCCAGCGCCTCTAAAAGCATCTGAACCAAAGTAATTAGCTAAATCATGATAATAATTTCGTAGTTTTACCATTACAGGTGCACTTTGGTCTAAAGTTCCTACTATTTGGTCCGGTACTTTTATACCATGTTCCTGTAAAATTTCAGTTATAGCTTCATCAATTGAAGGATCTCCTGTTATAACCTTACCTTTTCGGGGCTTCCAGTCCCAGTTATTTGCGTATTTATCTGTCTTCTTAGTAAACTGCAAGATGAATACTCCTGCTTTATCATCGTACATAAAACCGGACTGCTTTAAGTAGTTAATTTGATCTTGAGTAAGATCTTTATATGGTACTACGTATGCTCCGTCGCTTGCCCATCCACCCTGAAACTCTACTCCGTTTACAAGCATTTCCGAACCGTCCGGTTTCACTACTCTTACTGTGCGCAGATCACCTATTATATGGGCATTGCCTAACATTGTGGAGTTGTCCGCATTAGTTCGACTACCTCCATTTTGTCCGCCACTTCCGCTGCTGTTATATCCGCTGTAGGTGCTGCCGCTGTAGTTAAACCACCCGCCCGTTGCGTTTATTGCAGCTACGACTGCCTGCATTTGTTTTGAGTCTGAAAGAGCAGAAGTGGGTACCAGCCTGTCTCCCATTCTATTAGCACTTACCGCAGATACCTGTCCGTTTGATACTGCTATCAAGGTATTGTCTGTACCTGCATAGTAGTAGCTTGTACCGTTTATTGTGTAACCGGGGCTTACCGATAGTGTTGCAGTTTGTCCAGAATTTGTTTTGATTGTGGTGTTCAGCTGACCTCCGCTTGCAGCTACTTTCTGCGGAGGTACAAGATGTCCGTCCGGAGTCATTATCCCTGTTGTTGTGTATGTCTGTCCTGTTGTTGGATCAGTTACCTGTATTTGATTCCCTCCAAGCCATTTTACCGTTGTACCGTCAGACATTACATAATCGGCATATGCAGGTATGGTGCAGGAAAGCAGAAAAAGAATTAAAACTGCTACAGCAATTTTCTTCAAAAAGCTCACCTCCCGTTAAAAGCTTTATCAAACAAAAGAGGATAGGTTTTTGTTACCTATCCTCTTTTGACAATTTTTGTTCAATTTAACAGTTTCTTTACTTCTTCTTTAGGGAGTTTAGTTATTTCTACAATTTCATCAATATTCATTCCTCTTTTTAATAGTTCTTTAGCTACTGCTAATCTTCCTTCTTTTTCTCCTTCTTTTTTACCTTCTTTTCTCCCTTCTTCTATTAATCTTCTAAATGTTGCTGATTTTTCCAAATTTAACATTTTCATCACCTCCGCAAACATTTTCTCAATAATTTCTTCTTCATACACCAGTTCTGCAAGTATTTTAGCTTTTGCAGCTAGTTCTCTCTTTTTTTCTTGTTCTAGAGGAATCTTCTTTATCATTTCTACACATTCTTTTAGATAAAGTTCTTTTTCTTTTTTTCTTCTTTCTTTATCCATCAAAGGAAGCAGCGTGAACAATTCGTAGTAGTTAGTCTGTGTTATCTCAGAAAATTTTATTTCCCCTACATCTATTATTTTATATCTGTACTTCAAAAAATTTTCTTTTCCAAAGTCAAATTCTACTCCATTGGCCATATTTAAGTTGTTTTCACCTATGTACACAACAACCTGATAAGGTATTAAACCGTATTTCTCCATTATCTCAACAGCGTACCTTAACATTCTGTAAGGCATTTTATCGTCATTATCAGACTGGAATTCTATATGTACAGCAATGGTATTCCCTTCATTTGTACTGCATTTAAAAACCATGTCACTTTCTCTTATTTCAACTTTAGGAAACTCTATATTGAGTTCTTCTGTTTTGCTATGTTCTATTCCCAAAAAATAACTTAATATATCATCTGTCAAATCCGAAAACATATCTTTCAGAGTTATATCGTACTTTCCCACGATTTCTCCCTCCATTATCTCTTACCACAATTATACCACACTTAAAAAGAAAGGGACAGACAATTTTTAAAGCCTGTCCCTTATTGTGTCTATCCATTCAAGATCCCATTTCTGCGTTGCAGGGTTATAAACTCCGTCGTATGCTGCAAGTTTCCATTTGCCGTCTTGTTTAACAAGTAATGCATGAGCATAAACTGTTCCCCATGTTCCGGGATCATTAGGTCTGTCAGTTTTTTGAGTTACAGAATAATATACACTTGCAATATTACCCATTGTTGATATTTTTATGACTTTATATGAATCAGGTTTTATCCAGATGGCACCTAAAGGATATACATAAGTTCCATCTGAGAGATTACCGCCTCTTAACAAAATACTGTCTACTACACCGTACTCGTTTCTATTTCCAAAAGCTCCGCCGATTGTTGGCCCTTTATGTCCGTCCGTGTTCCATACGCCCATTTTGGTTCCCTTGTAGAAGTATTTGTCCATGTTCGGTAAAAAGCCGTTTTTACATTTGTCATTAAGTATATTTGCTCTATCATCTATAACCGTTGGCTCTGTCCACGGATATAAATTGTATTCTGTTACGTAATCTTTGGCTTCCTGCTGATATTCTTTTAAGGCTTGTGCAAAAATTGGATTTGGGTTAGGTCCTACATCGGCATATGTTCCATCAGGCAGTTTATAAAAATTTGTTGGTATCCAAGCCTGTGAAAGCTTTGCAATAGCTTGCTCTGCATGTGATATTACATTTATCGCTTCCTGCTCAGTCAAGTCGCTTGGTAAAAGCCTCATAAGCCTCATAAGCATTACAACCGCTTCTGCTCTGTTTGCATATGCGTTTGGTCTGAAAGTACCGTCAGGATATCCGCTTAATATTTTTAATCCTACTGCATTGGAAATCGCTGCTGAATACGGGTCGCTGTCTGAATAGTCTTTAAAGTGCAGAGGTACGTTTGCTAAAGGTATTTGATAGGATACTGCAGCATTTGAAAGCCATATCGCTATTTCTTTTCTGGTTATGTTTCCGTTCGGATTAAAGGTTCCTTTGTAATAATCAAGTGGTATAATATTCTTATTTACAAGCTGCATAATGGGTTGATAGTACCATGCATCACTTTTTACATCTTTAAAAGGATTCTGAGGCGCTGTTTGATCAAGTCCCAATGCCCTTGAAAGCATTGCTGCAAATTCTGCTCTTGTTAATGTATTCTCAGGCATTAACGGGCCTAACACTTTACAAACAACTTTACCTGTCATTTGATAATCTCTTATTGCAGTTGGCGGATTTGCCGGATAGCCTCTTACTATTTCTGCTGCTACTGCTAACTCTAAATCAGGCATTGCCCAGTAAAACTGTCCATCAGGTTCTGTGTATTTGTAAAAGTCCAGCACTCCATAAAAGTCTGCTGCAAATACAGGTACTGACGCTCCAAGTGCAAGAACAAAAACCAGCACAAAAGCTAAAAATTTTTTCATTTTAAAAAACACCTCCATTAGAAATTTTATCACATTTTTCTTAAAAAAGTAACCTTATTACAGCATCCTCAAGCTCAACCAGAGCTTCATTTATGTCATCTTTTGTTACTTTCTGCCCCAGAAGTTTCATAATACCTTTTATTTGATTTAGAGCAGCTTCCTCTTTTGTTTTATCTGGTTCTGCAGCTGTACTTACTTTGACAGTTTCTTCAGGAGAGATGTTCTGTCTTTCCACCTCCTTTGCTGCCTCACCCGAAAAGCTTACCTTCCCTTTTAAACCAAGAAAGTACTGCTGCACATCAGAAAATTTTGCAGGATTTTTTACGGCATTCACAACTTTCTCAGGAGTTACCGGATCAAATACAATATCATATATGCCAAGTGCCAGTGCATATCCTAAATGCTTTGATTCTTCATTCCCCGGCAAAAGTATTACTCTTTTGTCCTTCTGCCTCAGTGCAAACAAGAAATCTTTAAAGGGGAGTTTTATGTCTTCACGTGGTGCCAGAATAACTGTATCGTATAAGTCTCTGCTCTTTTCCTCCAGAAGATAATCTGCATAAAAGATTATTTCCGAGTCTATTTTATTTTCCTTCAGTTTATGTTTTAGCAGTTCATCTAGTTTTTCTATGCCCGTGCATATAAATACCATTTTATAACACCTCTGCAGGCTATTGTTGCAAAATACATTTTAAAAAAAAATAACGCTTGATATAAAGCTTTTAAAGGCTCATAAACTTTTTACGCAGTTCTGCTGTACAAAAGGTTTTGCTCCATTTCTTTTCTGGTTTGTACAAGCTTATCTACAATTTGTCTAGAATGTCTTAACCCTGCCATTTCTGATATAACAAGTGCCTTTATTAAGAGTTTTTCTTTCTTATTGGAAGGTTCAAGCTGTTCTATCTTCTCAAGCAGTGTACAAAAAGAAGTTTCTATTTTATCCGTTTCCACCACCTTTTTCATTTCTTTTTTGTTCTTTTTTGTGTATTTCTTCTCTAGCCTCTTTTACCTGATTGAAAAAGTTCTGGCGCCTTTCCTGCCAGCCTTCAGGAAAGTATGCATCAAAGCGGGCTTTTGTAAAGCCGTCCGTCGGATCAACTTCCTGTGGAGGTTCATTCTGCTGATTTGAAGACATCTTTCTGACTCTATATGTATAAGCAGAATAGCTGTAGCGTCCCAGCAGGCCAAAAAACTGCTGAATTAAAAAACCTATTAGCCACATTATTAGCAAATTTCTTACAAAAGGATGCGCATAGAGATAGTTCACAACTTCTTTTGTCCATATTGGCATCTTCTGCGGTATTTCGATTAAAATGGCTCCTTTTATGTTTATCGCTAAATCAACTGCCTGGTTTAAAGCATTTTTCCAGTCTCCCAAAACAGCTATAAGCCCTGTTGTGAACAGAAAAAGCCCAAACCAACCTGCAAAGATAACGGCAATCACATAAATAGCTTTTTTGAAAAGTTCTGTTCCTGCAACATACACAAACAGGAAAGGAAAGGTTATAATAAACATTATCCATAAAAAAATATTGGACAATTTATCTCTTCTCATACCAATCCAACCTTTCATGGATCTAAAAATCCTAATTTTATTATACATTTATCTATTTTTATTGTCAATACAAAAATTTAAAAAATTCAATTTCTCTCCATCCTCTCCATATAACCTGTAATCTGGGCAGCAACTGAAAGAACCTTATCTGCATACCACCATGAGAAATGATTATTATAGCGCCAGAGAGCAATTCTGAGAGCTTCGCTTTCACTGTATCCTCTGCTTTCATAATAATTCATAAGACTTCTTAAATAATTTGCTGCTGTATAAACAGCTGTCCTGTACTCAAAAGCCCCTGCGTTGGGACTTACCTGATTAACATTAGATGAAACATTTTCACCCTGTTTGAAAGGGTTATACTCTTCAAGTACAGACGGTAAAAGCTGCATCACCCCCAAAAGGGCAGTATTGGGTTCGGGGTAGTATACCCCTATAGCATCTCCTCTGTATCCTGACTCTACATAAGCAACAGCCATCAATACAGAAGGAGGAATGCCGTATTTTTGTCCTGCCTCTTCAAAAATTTCAATCATATACCTGTCTCTCGGAGCACGAAAATCCGACTCAATTAATTCCTGAGGTGGAGGAGAAGGATTATTTACATCTGGTTTTTCATCGGCTGTGAGGCCTCTAAAGCGCTCCATTTCTCCCATTATTGAAAAAGCTGTTTCCATAACCATTGTCCTTTCTATTTCAGGAACATAATGTATTGTTCCGCCTGCATAGTGTACTGTTCCACCAAGATAAGGCATTGGGTCGACTGGTTTTCCGTTTTCTCTAACTTCAAAGTGCAGGTGAGGGCCTGTAGATACTCCAGTATTTCCTGACAGTGCTACAACCTGTCCCTGTTTTACAAAATCTCCGGGTTTCACGTATATTTTTGAAAGGTGTGCGTATACCGTAGATAGATTATTTGCGTGCCTTATAATAACCACATTCCCGTATCCTCCTCCAGGCCCGGCTGTAACCACAACCCCGTCAAGTACAGTAAGTATTGGAGTTCCCAGGGGAGTACCAAAATCTACTCCTGAATGAAAACGCTCAACACCGTAAACAGGATGTATTCTAGGGCCAAAAGGAGAAGTAACCTGATAACTTCCACTAAAGGGATATATCATTTTTCCGGGTTCTGATTCGTACGTTTCTATAGTTATTGATGAACTATCAGGATTATTAGAATTAGAATAGGCGTACTTTACAATCGCATTATCAAGCCTTGTCCAGTCCGTCAAAAAATCAACTCCTACCTGAGCAAGGAAGTGCACCACCTCTAACCTGTGATAGTTAATTTTCCCGTTATATTCGGGCATAGAAATTTCATTTCTGCTTTCAAAAACTTGATATATGGGATAGAATACCCCAGCATAGGTGTCAACACTTTTTATAAATTTTCTCTTGTTATACACTGTATAGTGTGACGAATAATAATTTCCTTTCTTATCGTACCAGCTCTCCCATACTTCTGTAGGCTCATCGTATTCAAAGTAGATAAAAACAGGCTTTAAATCTGTAGCTATGTTTTTTACCATTTCTTTATCCATATTGTCATCCCAGTCTCTGGCGTAAAGCTGTATGGTATAAGGAATGCCGTACGGAAGGAAGAAATTTTCTTCTGCTTTATTGTACGATTCTACGGGAGGAGCCACAGAAGAAACTATTTGGGCTGCCTCAAGAGCATTGTTTTGAACTACCCTGTCCGTGGAAGCGTCCCCGAAAAATGCAAAAAGAAAACCCACTCCCACTAAAAGCAGAAAAAAGAATACAAGAGCTCCCCAGAATACTGGAGAGTGCATTAGTCTTTTAAGAATGAAATTCCATGCCATTTTTGCTGCACCAGACAGGATGTTGTTTATGCGTTCGTCTAAATCGTTCATACATATCACCTGCCTTAATGTTTCCATCTAAATGCATCCGGATTGCTGGACACTTTCTGTATCCATTCGTAGCTTTTTTGCCCTACGATTCTACCGCCTTTAAAAATAATTTCTCCGCCTTTCCCTCCCACTTCTGCTGCTTTTGTTCCTAAAGGAGAAAGCACTGTAGTGCCTATTATTTTACCTGTACCGTCAAAAGCATGTTCACTTCCTGTAACGTTTTTTATTCTATCACCAATAGGAGCCTTTCTATAAGGAGTATACCCCTGCTCCTGTGCTTCTATTTCTGTCCTAAAGGTTACAGCAGGTTGAATGTCCGCATATCCTTCATCATCAGGCATGTAGTATTTTAAACTGCCGTCTTCAAGTTTTATGCCTTTTATAAGACCGTTTCCTTTTTCATCAACATACATTTTTGTTGGATCGTCTGTTGCATATTTATAGTTTATTGTGCCTGTACCTATTCCTCCTACTGTACCAATGAGGTTTCCTCCTGCTGCGCCAACCGCTCCTCCTATTCCTGCACCGATTTCGCCAAATTCTCTAATAGCGCTGTTTCCCAGTGCAAGTCCCATAGCACCGCCGACAACTGCACCAGCAGTTCCTAAAGCACCTCCCAGGACATTTCTTGTTTTTTCAGCTGTAGCTAGTGCCCGTTTGTATTTTTCTCCAGGGACATCTCTTTTAGGAGGTGGAGGAGGTGATTTTTGCTCTGGTGTATTATAGCCTGCTGTAAAGGCACCAGAAGGAATGACGGATTCAGGATAAATTTGTGAAGACGTCTGAGATGAAGGGATGAGATCTGCTTTTTCCTTAATAAAGAGAGGTTCGTTTTCTACCTCCTGCCCTCCGTAAGGGCCATCTCCACCAGCGTTCCCATTTCTTCCTGTACCGCCACCGCTATTGTCTCCGCCTTCCCCTTTTTCTGGTCTTCTTTCAGGAACTCTCTGGGTTACAGGGCCCCTTCTTCTTGCCCAGCTGCGTCCAGCAAGCCCTACTATTGATGCCATACCTGCAAGCCCGCTCATTGCAAGACCAGCATAAAATTCTTCATTTACTCCCAGAAACTTTAAGAATCCTATGAACAATTCTCTTAAAACTTTTGCTGTTGGAATAAGGGCAACCAACCCAAAAAGCTGTGCCCACCACTCCGAAAAGTCAGAAGAAATTCCCGGGGAAACAAGCACAGCATACAAAGACAGAACAAGTGCGTGTGAAGACTGCATAAAAGCATTTGATACTATTTCACCGGCCACAAGTCCTATTCCCCTGCTGTAGCCTGTCATGCTCCAGCCCCACACCACAATTGGTACAACTACCAACATTGATATAAGGACAAACTTTCGGATTGTATATAAAATGTTAAAATATATCATTAAACCCACAAAGGCAAGCTTTACCAAAGCGGTAGTGAGAAGGCTGTTTGTTTGTATGGCGTCAATAAAGTTCCAACCACCCTGTGTAAATTTACCACCCGCATATACTTCCATAAGATTTTTAAATAATTCAGTTAAATAAGCATTTGCCATAAATATAAGTTTTGAATATGTGGGAAGAAACCATATTATGGCATAGGCTAAAACAACAAGCCACATCTTCTGCATTGCATCCGCTCTCTTTGAAGGGTTTGAACCTGCTGACATAAGTCTAAACCCATTGATTATCATTGCTATTACTGCAAGCCCGCCAGTTGCAACCTCTACAGTACTGTACCACTTCATAGCAATATTCCACTCATCGGTCGTAAATGGAGCTGTTTCTGTGTTGGGAAGGTCAAAAACAAGCTCATCTATAGTTTTAAACCCGAGTGCTTTTATTCCGTCCACCAAGCCGTTAAAAGGAGCAGCCATTGCCCTTTCTATAAAGGTCTCTGCATATACAAAAGCGGGTACAAGCAGTACGAAAACAAAAACTATAACAAAAGTTTTATGTTTGTTCATTTGGATTCGTGCTAATGAATTCTTTTTCATAATCTGATGCCACCACCCTTACAACCGTAGAATTTTTACCTGCTTTCAGCAAGGCCTCACCTATACCGGAGGATAACAAAAACTCTCTTTCTCCTCTCGAGAGATGAAATACTTCTTGCACTGCATCTATGTCTGTTGGGGACTGCCTTAAAAGGAAAACCGTTGCTGCGTTTGTTAAAACGGCTTTTCCCTGAGGGGAATTTGCAAATTCTATAAAGCTCTGTGAAGCAATTGTAAGAGACGTATTTCTCTTTCTTGCCCTTCTTGCGAGGTTTTCTAAAAAATTTGCAGTATGCTCATATTTCATGAACATCCATGCCTCATCAACTATGACAAACTTTTTCTGCTTTATATTTTTCTTTACAAACTTCTCCCATACCCAGTTTGTTACCACATAAAGAGCATATGTTTTTAGAAATTCATCCACAATTCCCGAAACGTCAAAAGAAATTAATAAAGCATCTTTTAAATCAACATTGGACTGCCCGTCGAACAGTCCCATTGTACCGCCTCTTAAATAGGGCTTTAAAATTTGTGCAAGTTTTTCTCCTCCAGGCTTTTTGCTGAGCCTTTCCGTAAAAGATGAAAGTGTCGGCATCTGTTTTGGACGAAGTCCTATATAATATTTCCCGTCCACTTCCTGCGAGCTCTGTTCGTACAGGCTTTCCGGGTTTCTTGTTATTCCACAGGATCTGTACTCTTCCAGTACTGATTCTTCTATTAGTGAAAGTTCATAGGCAGTAATAGGAGTTTTGCTGATTTTTTCTATTATCATGCTCACAAGTCCCTTTATCTCATTTGCTTTCTGCAGAAGATCTATAAACTCTATACCTTCATCATCAACATCGGCTTCTATATCGAAGGGATTTATAACGTACTTGCAGTTGGGCTCCAGTTTTATATGAACGCCTCCTACTCTGTTAACAACGTTTTTGTATTCTCCATCAGGATCTATAAAGACCGTTCTGACTCCTAAAAGGGCGCTTCTCAGAGCGATTAACTTCATCATAAAAGATTTTCCTGCGCCTGACTGTGCAAATACAGCTATATTTGCATTGGGCAGTATCGGAGGCCCTATAAACGGATCAAACACAACTGGAGAGCCTGTAAAAAGGTTTATCCCGATAGGAATACCCTGCTTGTGGGAGTACTCCGGTGATGCAAACGGGAAAAGAGAAATAGCTGCTCCTACATTGAAATTTCGAGATGCATCGGCCAAATAGTTTTCGGCTAGAGGGAGCAATGTTTTAAAACCCTGTTCCTGCCTGAACATTGCGTTTCTTGCTTTTATCGATTTGCCCGCTAAAACTTCTTCGAGAGTCCTTGAATTCCTTTCAAGCTCCTGCAGGCTGTCTGCGTATATTGCTATTACAATTGTTACATAAAAAAGCTTATCTCTGTTCATCTGTATATTTTCACGCAGTGTTTCAAGGCTTTCAGATGCCCTTTGAAGTATTCCCAGCTCTGCAATGTTCCCTTCTTCTTCATCAAGCATAAGCTGGGACTGGAGCTGTACAATTTTGTGTGTCAATTTTTTTATCGCTGCCCCGCTGTTTTCAGGATAAATATGAACGGATATGTTTGCATTTGAGAAAAGTTTCAGGCTGTCAAGCCAGCCAATCCCCACGGAAGCAGGATAGTCAGTAAAATAATACACTCTAACGTATTTATCATTAATTTGCATATAATTTCTATCTATATATATCCCGTCGGGAGATATTATCTGCTTTATGTCAGATACATGATTAAAAGGATCGTGAAAGTCATTTTCTTTTACTTTCTTTGCTAGTTTTTGTTTTTTGTTCTCTTTAAGCTTACCGTTTCTATTGAACAGGCTGAACTTCAAGTTCTATCCCCTCCTTCATGAAGCTTAATGCGCCGTTTTCAATCAGAGTAGATGCGTAAATTCTGGTAGATGGATTCAGCATTTCATGTATTAGGTCAATTAGCTCATTGGTATCAAGAAGGCGTGGATTCAAACCACATTTTATTAAACCCTCCATAACCAACTGAATTCTTCTGGACATTTCTCCTCTTGCTTTTGCGTAGTTATTTTCTGTGTCATCATAGGTTATCACGATGTAATTTCTGTTTATCATTGTGTTTTCTGCATGATATGATAAAAACTTTTCCAGATGCTGTTCATATTCCAGCATTGTTCTTGGAATTCTGTTCCTGTTTGCCCTGAAAGCCTCAATAGAATCTCTTAAGTTAACCCTCTGTGTTAAAGAAAGTATCTGTATAGGGAAAGTTATTCCTAAAAGCAAAGAAGCGAATGCATCTTCCAAAGCATTCTGTTCAGCAGGCGTAAGAAGTGCAAAGTTTATAGGGTTAGCGGTAATAAGAGCCCTGTATCTACTTCCTTTCAGAATTATTACTCCTTCTCTTATATCTTCTATATCTAGAAATTCTGTTGTTTTCCTCAATTTCAACACTCCCTTTCCATGCGTATTCTTTTTCCTGCAGATAGAACTGGACAGCATAGGCAATATACCTGTCCAGTGCCATTCCATCTCTATCAAAGTTTGCACCCCAGAGTCCCAATAACAGAAATAAAACCCCTGGGATTGCTGCAATTCTGATATTGAAGTATTTATAAGCCCATATAAAAGCTGCAATTCCCAGTCCTATCCCAATAAGAAGAATGATAAACTGCCTAAGAGAAAACTTTCCGCCAAATATTTTATCTTCTTTCATTAAGTCTAGTGGTATAGGATATACTCTCATTTGAATCACCCCTAAAAAAATAAGGACTATCATAAACGATAGCCCTCACCTGAGTAATTTTACGGTTTTTAAAAGTCATTCATTAGAAACTTTTTCAACTATTGGAGGAATAATATACGGCTGATCTAATATTTCTCTGGTAATAAAACTTACAATAAAACTTACTCTATTTGCCATAAAGTTTAAGATACTTTTTATATTTTTTTCAACTTTTTCTTTAGTAATTGCTTCTTTAAAATAGAACTCACCAATCAACTCAAGTTCAATATTAAAAAAAATCTGCGGATCAAATCCTATTTGACTTATCAATTTTATTACAGCAATATTATTTTCAACAGAAACAATTTCATATTTAAAAATTTCTTTTGTTCTAACATTTATATCAGTATCTGCTGAAACATCTGGGAATTTTTCAGCGTTAACTTTATTAAGCCTAATATTTGTATTTACAATATTTTCAATAATATCTTTTTCTTTCTTTTTTGCCATACAATCACCTCATAACTATAATATGTTTAAAGATAAAAATATATTTTTAACTACATTTTTAATGTGTATTGTTGTCCTTTTTCAATAAAACCTAATCTTTTCAGTGGAACTGGATTCCATATGCTTCTATTTAGTTTATTCATATTCACTTCTGCAGTTTTACCCACCAAGAGGGATGTAAAACTTCTGAAAGATTCTCTACTACTCTTTTTATATCCAACAGCAAAAGAGAGCAAGTTTTGAATTAAATTATTTAAACTAACTCCTTCTTCTTGAGCCATTTCATGAAGCATCTTATGCATGCTTTTGGGAATTCTTAAAAGGATTTTCCCACTGTATTCATTTTCCTCTCTATATTCTTCAGGCAATGGAATTGGTCTTCCTTTTTCTTTCGCTGTCTCAATCCAGCACTTAATAGCATCCTGTACATTCTTTAAAGCCTCCTCAGGAGTTTCTCCATCACTCATACATCCTGGCAATTTGGGAACAAAAGCCAAATATCCTCCTCCATCTTCTTCTGAAATCTTTATAATTTCTACTTTATAATCTAATTTGTTCGTCACTATTCTTCCCCCCTTTTTTCAAGCATTTCAATTAACCTTAAAGCTCGCTTTATATAAACAGGCTTAATGTGGGGCCTGTGTTTTGGAATAGTTAATATTTCTGCTAATTTAGGATGATAATAAGTTACATGACTGGAACCACTTCGTGGTTCTCTTATCACAAATCCATAATATCCCAAAAGCTTATTAATATCTTCAAACCTAACGTTTTTTGGGTTTTCCTTTATTTTTTGAAATAGCTTCCTGGTCTGTGACATCAAAAGCCTCCTACATATAAGTATTATCAATAAAGCAGTGTTTTATTCGTTTTGATACTATATATGATATCATTTTTTAAAATTTATTTCAACTATCCTGCTCTCTTTTCATAAGAATTGTAATATTTTCATTTTTCTTTTATAAAAAAACAGGGCTGCCATAAAAAACAGCCCTTTGTATTAAAAACATACAGTTTATTGCGGTTTAAATCCAAGTGCAATCCCCACAAACCACTTCGCCCCAAGAGCAACAATAGCTCCAAGGATAGACCACAATAACCCTGTCATGGCATCTGAACGTTTCGCAGGGTTTGTGGAACTTG
>Ga0208663_100015_pt1 | contig 39697 bp, 47 predicted proteins | sample Wag42014_10_10_FD_187327 | JGI IMG/M metagenome (GOLD analysis project Ga0208663, IMG submission 187327) | Deep subsurface shale carbon reservoir microbial communities from Ohio, USA - Utica-2 Time Series 2014_10_10 (SPAdes) (version 2) ...
GGATCCCCTGTTTTCTGAAAAAGACTACTGTAACCCGAATCCTGCTTGGGGTAATGTGTTATGGTCTGAAAATCCTCCTCAGAGTCAAATACTGTTTAAATAACAGGGGGTGAAACTAAACACGCCCCGCTTTCCTGTTTGAGGGCTGTTGGGTAGTTTACTGCATCCCCGCCCTAAAGGGCGAGGCTTTCAGAAGAAAAAGTAATAATCCCGCAGAACTTTTCAAAGGCTATAGAAAACAACCAAAAGGCTCAAGTCGAGGTGTACGGCATAATCAGAGGAATAAGCGGAGGCATGAGAGAGGCAGTAAGTGAGGGAAGGATAAACGCTGTACTGACGGTTCTCAACGAGTATCTCGCGAAGCTAAAGATACAGCAGAACATGGAAGGCGACCCTGAAGCTATTTTGAAACCAATAGACGCAAAGAGCTTCACCGTAATTAAAGGGCGTGTTGTAGCCATTCCGCCTTCCTTGGTAGCGAACCTCATAACGTCCCAGTCTTTTTCTATGCCTATCGTGATATTCATAATGATAATATTAGTTGCTCAGATGTCCGCCGGGAGCATGGCTATGGAAAAGGAGAACAAAACCCTCGAAACCCTCCTAACTCTGCCCGTGAAAAGGATAACTATTGTGGCTGGAAAGATGGTAGGGACGGCTGTAATAGGTATAATAGCAGCAATAGCTTATATGATCGGTATGAGGAACTACCTCGGAAGCTTGACTTCCTCTGCTCAGGTCGGAATCACCCTTGAAGAGCTTGGACTAACGGTTACCCCACAAGGCGCGGCACTTTTTGTGCTTATAATGTTCCTGGCGATGATATTCGCCCTGAGCTTTGCAATGCTGCTTGCGGTTTTTGCCGAGGATACAAAGAGCGCAAACACCGTGGTAAGTGCAGGAATAATGCCGCTGACGTTTCCTACGTTCATCCTCATGTTCGCAGACCTGGAAACTCTGCCTCTGGCAATCAAATACCTCCTGCTTGCAATTCCTTTCAGCCACCCGATATTGGCTTCCAGGGCAATGCTTATGGGGGAATATTCCACTATGTATGCCAGTGCAGTTTACCTAGGAGTCCTATCGGTGCTGATGTTGCTTATAACTGCAAGGTTCTTTACAACAGAAAAGCTCCTCACAGCAAAGCTGAGACTTAGAAGAAGGGGGTGATTTCCCCTTTAAATCAACCCCGAGAGCTGGAAGAGCTTAAAGATTCCGAGTGCTAAGACTATACTGATTGTTGGCGTGGCAACCCACCCAAACACTATTTCCCCTACAACTTTTTTCCCCACTTTTCTTCCTGTTGCAAGCCCTACCCCGATGACTCCCCCAACTATGGCTTGACTTGAGCTAACAGGGAGTCCAAACATGTTTGCTAGGCTAACAGCTATGGCAGACCCGAATTGAGCCGAGAAAGCGGACAATGGGCCAAGAGATGTGATCTTTTTTCCCACGGTGTACATCACAGCGTAGCTGAAAGTTAAGGAGCCAATGGCCAGGCTTATAGCCCCAAACATCCCGGCGGCTTTTGGACTGAAGAAGCCAGCCCCAACAAGGAGTCCCGTTGCATTTGCCACCTCATTCACTCCAAAGTTAAATGCCATGTACGAACCTCCAAGGACAGCAAGCCACTTGTAAAGAAGCTCAATTCTCCCAAAGCTCTTGATGTTATTCACCACTTGCCCATAAAACTTAAAGAGTATCAGAGCAAAAAGGGCTGCTAATATGGGAGAACACACCCAAGCTCCAGCTATTTTTATCAAAGTCCCCCAGTTTATCGGAGCTCTGATTGCTATTCCCACCCCGACTACTCCCCCAACTATCGCTTGAGTTGTTGATACGGGGAGCCCTTTTATTGTCGCTATTGTTACCCATATGCCAGCTGCAAGGAGGGCGATTATGGCAATATTGAGGGTAAGATACTCTGGAGGAATAATGCCCTTTCCTATCGTTTTCATTACCTTGTATCCCTTTAAGTAAGCTCCAAGCATGACAAAGATTGCTATAGTTAGTGTTGCCTGGCGGAAGCTTAACAACCCCGCCCCCACAGCTGTTCCCATTGCATTTGCACTGTCATTAGCCCCTATATTCCACGCTATGTAGAATGCAATTGCAACCGCTGCTATTATTGTCGCGTCCATTGCCTTCACCGTCTATATAGTCTATATAGCTGGAGAACTCTTAAAAAACTTAACTCCATGCTTCTCGCCTTCTATACTTTACAAACGTAAAGACGTTTTTTGTGTCTTCTAATGTATTACCATATTCATTGAACGTATTGTTTGTTCATTTTTACTCAAAGACAGATGCCGAAAGGTGTTTCTTGCCATACCGAAAATTAAATAAAGGGACTGGGCAAAATAATACCGACAAAACTTGGGAGGAAGAGATGATGATAGAGATTCGTTTTCACGGTAGAGGTGGACAAGGTGCAGTTACAGCCGCAAACATTCTAGCCGAGGCAGCTTTCTTAGAAGGCAAGTACGTCCAGGCATTCCCATTCTTTGGTGTTGAAAGAAGAGGTGCTCCAGTTACAGCCTTTACAAGAATTGACGAGAAGCCAATTAGAATTAAGACCCAGATTTATGAGCCAGATGTTGTAGTTGTCCTTGATCCTTCTCTCTTGGATACGGTTGACGTTACAGCCGGTCTTAAAGAGGGAGGAATGGTAATTATAAACACCGAGAAAACCAAGGAGGAGATTCTCCAGAAGCTCAAGAAGAAGCCAGCCAAGCTTGCACTCGTTGACGCTACAACAATAGCCCTTGAAACTCTTGGCCTGCCAATTACAAACACTTCAATTCTCGGTGCTGTTGCAAAAGCAACAGGAATAGTTAAAATAGAGAGTGTCGAAGAGGCCATCAAGGATGCATTCTCCGGAGAACTTGGTGAAAAGAACGCCAGGGCTGCAAAGGAAGCCTTCGAGAAGACTGTTGTTTATGAGCTTTGATTTTTCCTTCCTTTAAAATTCATTTAGGGGTGAACGTCTTGAACACTTTATTCGGGGAGAAGAAGGCGAAAGCTGAAAAGATGGTATTTAATTCCGTTGAGGAATATCCAGAAGCACCAGTAACACTAGGGACAACACTATCAAACTTCACAGGCGACTGGAGAACTTTCATGCCGGTTATCGACGAGAGCAAGTGTATAAAGTGCTACATCTGCTGGAAGTTCTGTCCGGAGCCAGCAATATACATCAAAGAGGACGGCTATACTGCGGTGGACTATGACTACTGCAAGGGTTGTGGAGTCTGTGCAAAAGAGTGCCCAACAAAGGCAATAAGCATGGTAAGAGAAGAGAAGTGAGGTGATAAAATGCCAAAGAAAGTTGTGAGTGGTAATTATGCAGCTGCTTATGCTGCCAAACATGCTAGAGTTGAGGTTGTAGCTGCTTATCCTATCACACCTCAGACCTCAATTATTGAGAAAATTGCTGAGTTCATAGCTAATGGAGAAGTTGAAAACCTCCAATATGTGCCCGTTGAGAGTGAGCACTCTGCTATGGCTGCCTGTATAGGTGCTTCAGCAACAGGGGCCAGGGCTTTTACCGCTACCTCTGCCCAGGGTCTGGCTTTAATGCATGAAATGCTCCACTGGGCGGCTGGGGCAAGGCTCCCAGTTGTCATGGTTGATGTTAACAGAGCCATGGCTCCTCCATGGAGCGTTTGGGATGATCAAACTGATTCCTTAGCCCAGAGAGACACCGGATGGCTTCAATTCTATGCCGAAAACAACCAAGAGGTTTATGATGGAGTATTGATGGCGTTTAAGATTGGTGAACATGAGAAGGTCAACCTTCCCGTAATGGTAGTTGAGAGTGCCTTCATCCTCAGTCACACTTACGATGTAGTTGACATGCCAGAGCAGGAGGAGATAGATGAGTTCCTGCCACCAAGGAAGCCACTGTACACATTGACAGACTTCGAGAACCCATTCTCCGTTGGCGCCTTAGGCACCCCAGCTGACTACTATGAGTTCAGGTACAAGATTGCAAAAGCCATGGAGGAAGCGAAGAAAGTCATCAAAGAAGTTGGAAAAGAGTTCGGCGAGCGCTTTGGCAGGGACTACAGCCAGATGATAGAGCTCTACAAGACCGATGATGCAGAGATAGTTTTCATGGGAATGGGCTCACTCATGGGAACCGTAAAAGAGGCAGTTGACATTCTCAGAAGTGAAGGTTACAAGGTCGGAGCAGCCAAGGTTAGGTGGTTCAGGCCGTTCCCAAGGGAAGAGCTCTACGAGTTGGCAAAGAACGTTGAAGGAATAGCGGTTCTCGACAGGAACTTCTCCTTTGGGCAAGAGGGGATCCTCTTTAACGAGGCTAAGGGTGTCCTTTACAACACTGATGCAAAGCCAATAATGAAGAACTACATCGTTGGACTTGGTGGAAGGGACATAACAGTGAACGATGTAAAGGCAATAGCCAAGAACATGAAGGAGATAATCCAAAAAGGCAAGCTCGATAGAGAAATCGAATGGTACCACTTGAAGAGGTGAAAAAGATGGAGCTTCCTGCTGATGTTAAGAAAAAATTAACCCTTCCCTTTGAGGAGCACTTTTATGCCGGACACACTGCTTGCCAGGGTTGTGGTGCAGCCTTAGGTTTGAGATACGTCCTTAAGGCATATGGAGGAAAAGCAATATTTACAATCCCTGCTTGCTGTTCAACAATCATAGCCGGCCCATGGCCATACTCAGCTTTAAACGCTCCTCTCTTTCACACTGCATTTGAGACAACAGGTGCAGTAATAAGCGGTATTGAGGCTGCTCTAAAGGCAAAGGGATACAAGGTAAAAGGCGAAGATGGAATAATGGTCGTTGGATGGGCAGGAGATGGCGGTACAGCTGACATTGGTCTCCAAGCCTTGAGCGGTTTCCTTGAGAGGGGACACGATGCCCTTTACATCATGTACGATAACGAGGCGTACATGAATACCGGTATCCAGAGGAGCTCATCCACCCCATACGGTGCCTGGACAACCAACACTCCCGGTGGAAAGAAGCACTTCCTTGAACAGAGGCCAAAGAAAAAGGTTATTGACATTGTAATAGCACACAAGCCAGCTTACGCTGCTACAGCAAGCGTTGCTTATCCAGAAGACTTCATGAAAAAGCTCAAGAAGGCTCAAACAATTAAGGGGCCCGCTTTCATTCAGCTCTTCGCACCATGTCCAACCGGATGGAGAGCTCCAACCGACAAGACAATAGAACTTGCCCGCTTAGCTGTTCAGACTGCATACTTCCCGCTCTTTGAATACGAGAACGGAAAGTACAAGATAAACATGCCTTCACCAAACAAAGAGCCAAAGCCAATTGAAGAGTTCATAAAGCTGCAGGGAAGATTCAAGTACATGACAAAGGAGGACATAGAGATACTTCAAGAGTGGGTGCTTAGAGAATGGGACGAGCTTAAGAAGAAGGCCGAGATCTTCGGCTGATTTTTATTATTTATTTGCGAAAAGTTTAAAGAAAAAGGGGATAACTCACTCGGGGTGATATATATGGCGGAAAGTCCTTTCAAGGCCGATATTGAAAGAGTCCAAAAGGAATATAGCGAAAAAATGACACCCGGTGCAATAGTTTACATTCCCGGAAGTAGCGTCGTTAACAAGACCGGCGGTTGGAGAGTTTTCATGCCGCAGTTTAACAGGGAGAAGTGTATTAGATGTTTCATGTGCTACACACTCTGCCCAGAGCCTGCAATTTATCTCGACGAAGAAAGCTACCCGGTGTTTGATTACGACTATTGTAAGGGCTGTGGAATCTGTGCAAATGAATGCCCAACCAAAGCAATTGAAATGGTTAGAGAAAGCAAATGAGGTGGTATAAATGCCAATGAGAAAGGTTATGAAGGGTAATGAAGCCGCTGCTTGGGCAGCTAAGCTTGCAAAACCAAAGGTTGTAGCTGCATTCCCAATTACACCATCAACTCTCGTTCCCGAGAAGATTAGTGAATTTGTTGCCGATGGAGAAATGGACGCAGAGTTCATAAAAGTTGAGAGCGAGCACTCAGCAATTTCTGCATGTGTTGGTGCCTCTGCTGCAGGGGTTAGAACCTTTACAGCAACTGCTTCTCAAGGTTTGGCTTTAATGCACGAGATTCTCTTCATAGCGGCTGGTATGAGGCTCCCAATTGTCATGGCAATTGGTAACAGAGCACTCTCAGCCCCGATAAACATCTGGAACGATTGGCAAGACACAATAAGTGAGAGAGACACTGGATGGATTCAATTCTATGCCGAAAACAACCAAGAGGCACTCGACTTGATATTAATCGCCTTCAAGGTTGCAGAAGATGAGCGCGTTCTTCTTCCAGCAATGGTTGGATTTGACGCGTTCATATTGACCCACACAGTCGAACCAGTTGAAATTCCAGATCAAGAGGTAGTTGACGAGTTCCTCGGAGAATACGTTCCAAAGCACGCTTACCTTGATCCGGCCAGACCAATTACTCAGGGCGCCCTTGGATTCCCGGCTCACTACATGGAGGCAAGATACACAGTTTGGGAGGCTATGGAAAACGCAAAACAAGTAATTAAGGAAGCCTTTGACGAGTTCGAGAAGAAGTTTGGAAGAAGATACCACATGATTGAGGAATACAAGACAGATGATGCTGAGATAATTCTCCTCACTATGGGTTCACTTGCCGGAACACTCAAAGAATTCGTTGACAAGAAGAGGGAAGAGGGCGTTAAGATCGGTGCTGCAAAGATGACAGTCTACAGACCATTCCCAATTGAGGAACTCAGAGCTTTGGCAAAGAAGGCAAAGGTTCTCGCAATTCTTGAGAAAGACATCAGCTTTGGAATTGGTGGTGCTGTCTTCGCAGATGCTAGCAGAGCACTTGTAAACGAGAAGGAGAAGCCGATAATGCTTGACTTCATAATCGGCCTCGGTGGAAGAGACGTCACATTTGACCAGCTTGAAGAGGTTGTCGCGATTTCAAAGAAGGCACTTGAAGGAGAGAAGGTTGAAGAGGTCAACTGGATAGGATTGAGGAAGGAGATTTTGTGAGGTGATTATGATGGCAGTTAGAAAGCCCCCTATCACAACTCGCGAATACTGGGCACCTGGTCACGCTGCATGTGCCGGTTGTGGGCCGGCTATAGTCATGAAGCTCGCCACAAAGGCATTTAGTGAGGCAATGGAGGAGAAGTATGGAGACCCCAACGCATTTGCAATAGCTCACGCTACTGGATGTATGGAAGTTGTCTCTGGTGTATTCCCCTACACCGCTTGGAAAGCCCCATGGATTCACGTAGCTTTTGAAAACGCTGGTGCTGTAGCTAGTGGTGTCGAGGCCGCATGGAAGAAGCTTGGTAGAAAAGGAAAAATCCTTGCCATCGGTGGAGACGGTGGTACAGCTGACATTGGTCTCCAAGCACTCTCTGGAATGCTTGAGAGAAGGCACAACGTGGTCTACCTCATGTACGATAACGAGGCTTACATGAATACTGGTATCCAGAGGAGCTCATCCACCCCATACGGAGCATGGACAACAACCTCACCACCCGGAAAGTACTCAATTGGTGAGGACAAGCCGAAGAAGTGGGTGGCATTAATAGCCGCAGCTCACCAAGTTCCCTATGTTGCTACTGCCAGCATTGGAGACCCATACGACTTCTACAGGAAGATGAAGAAGGCTGCAAGCGTAGATGGGCCAGCATTTGTTCAGGTCTTGGCACCATGTGTTCCCGGATGGAGGATTCCACCAGAAAAGACAGTTGAAGTAGCTAAGTTGGCAATTGAAACCGGTATCTGGCCACTGTTTGAAATAGAGAACGGAGACTTCCACAACATAAAGTTCCAGAGATTCCCCAAGGACGGAAAGTTCAAGAAGCCAATTGAAGACTACCTCAAGCTGCAGGGAAGATTCAAGCACCTCTTCAAGAAGCCTGAGGCAATACAAGAGCTTAAGAACCAAGTAAAAGAAATGTGGAGAATCCTTGGCAAAGAAGTCGAGCTTCCATGAATTCTCCTCTCTTTTTGTTATTATCCATTTTTGTATAATGTTGTTTATTTTCTGAGCAAAACTTATAAGCATTTTTAGGCTAGCCTAAAGCAGAGGTGATAAATGATGACGATAAAAACTCCACCCAATTTTAACGTGCCCGGGTTAGGTGTTGACCCTCTTACCCAGAGAATAAAGGAAAAAGAAAAGCAGTGGAAATACAAGGTAGCGGTCTTAAGTGGAAAAGGAGGCGTTGGAAAATCCACAGTTGCAGTAAATCTAGCTGTGGCTCTTGCAAAGCAGGGCTATTTCGTGGGAGTCTTGGATGCTGATGTGCACGGCCCAAACGTGGCAAAAATGCTCGGTGTTGAAAAGGCGGAGGTTCTGGCAGAGAAGTTTGAGGACGGACATTTTGAAATGATACCCCCAATGAATGACTTCTCAGGCCAGACAACCCCAATTAAGGTCATGAGCATGGGGCTTATGGTTCCCGAAGACCAGCCAATAATATGGAGGGGCTCTCTAGTTACAAAGGCCATTAAACAACTCCTTGGCGATGTGAAGTGGGGAAGCCTGGACTTTATGATCGTGGACTTTCCTCCGGGAACTGGAGACCAAATCTTAACAGTTGCTCAGACAATTCAACTCGATGCTGCTATAATAGTCACAACTCCCCAGGAAGTGGCGTTGCTTGATACCGGCAAAGCAGTGAACATGATGAAGCAGATGGGTATTCCCTATGTAGCGGTCGTTGAGAACATGAGCTATCTTATATGTCCCCACTGTGGAAACAAAATAGACCTCTTTGGAGAAGGTGGTGGAGAAAAGCTGGCAGAGAAGATGGGAGTTGACTTTCTTGGAAAAGTTCCAATAGATTTGAAGGCAAGAGAGGCAAGTGACAGTGGTATGCCGATAGTTCTCTATGAAGACACTCCAGCTGCAAAGGCCTTTATGGGAATAGCTCAGAAGCTTGTAGCAAAACTGGAAGAGCTAAAGAAAGAAGAGTAAAGCTTAAATTTCCCTCACTCATTATCTACTGATGCGCGGCTGAGATCGGCATGGGCCGAAACCATGATGCCGCGCTGGACCTGGCTACATAATTTTATCCGGTGGGGAAAATGAAGAAGTTTTTAATCATGATGCTCCTCTTTATGGTTCCTCTAGCTTCTGCATCCCAGTTAGAGTTTTATCCAAATGAAAACGCCTTTAAGGAGTTTCTGTCTGATGGGAGAACCTACCACGTGATTTCTGGGGAGAGTGAGTATTCTCAGGCGTGGGGGTGGTATGTTGATGAGAAGCTCTCGCGCTTTAAGGAGAGAGGTAATGAAGTTCTAGTTCTTGTTGGGAACGTGTACGACAACCCGGAGATGAAAAAGCTCTGGGGCTTAACGGGATTGCCTCCAGAGGCGTCTTTGCAGCCGTCGGTTATAGTTCTCAACAACTTTGTGTTCTTCACGGGAAATGATGACAATATATATCTCATAGAAAAGGCATTTTCACAACAGTACCGATTTACAGACAGGGAAGAGTATATCTCCCTAGTTTTGGGCGTTATCCTCTCTCTTTTATTTATGTTTTTGTTCTCCAAGCATGGAACCTATACTCACCTGTTCTATATGATGGTGATTTCTATCTTTGCGCTCTGGATTTCAAACTCAATGCCATTTACCATTGACGAGGGCTTCCTCAGGGGTACTTTTCAGAGTGCATTGCTTGGAACTAGGGACTCGTTTCTATCCCTCGCCCTCAACCTCTATTTCCAGCTCTACTCCCCCACAGAGGAAGCCCTTCTTGTTCTCCACCTCTTTGTTCTCTTCCTCACATCCACTCTGATGTTTTTTACCGCCCCAAAGCCTTATAGAGAACTCGGCTTTCTAGTTTTTGGATTTATGTTCTCATCCCCCTCTTTCAGAAGTTCTATTACAGATCTTCCAACGAATATATGCGTGTTCCTTCTAGTTCTTGTTGCAGCACTTACGTTAAATGCAAAATTTGCAGAAGAGAGTTCCAAAAGGATCGGGCAGATCGTTCTCCTTTCACTTATCGTTGCAGTGAGTAGCTTAGTGTGGCCTTATCTAATTGTTTTTCCGGTTTTCACGTTTTTTGTTTTCCCAACAAAGTCCATAAGAAACTTAATGTACGTCGGCTTAAGTTTTGCTTTCTTCGTTTTGGGTATAACTGTTTTTTCCATTCCAACTGTATCTTTCTCATTCAATCCGAGCGCTCTTTTTGCATTCTTGAAGGAAGGAATCCTCCAGCTGATTTTAATACTTTATCTACTGTTTAACTTCAGAAGATCTCTGTTAAATATGAGAGGGGGGAAGGCCTTGTTCTTCTGGCTTCTGATTGTCTTCGTTCCATTGTTGGCCTACTCTCCTCAGCTCTTCCCAATGGTTCAATACGTATCATCGGCTCTTGTAGTTAGACTGATATGTGAGCTTACGTTTTTTTCTTGAAAGCTTCGCCCTTTAGGTAGGTAGGGGGTGCAAAACCTGAAAACCTTACCATTAAATGACCGAAATCTTTTTAAACTCAAAAGCGTAATAAAGCCTTGAGAAGGCTACTCAAAAACAACCCGATGAGAAGAGGGTTTCAAACGTGTCCTTCCGCCATCGGGAGGATGACGCTGTTAAGCGTCCTCTAAAAACCCTCCTGAATAATTGGAAACCCCGGGATGGGGTTTGAGCGATAACCCTGAGCCTTCCCGCTCTTGCGGGAGGTAGGGGTAACTGGCCGAAGACCCGGCCAGAGGGGTTGAGAAACCAATTATTAGTGGGTTTTGATGAGACCCCTCAAACCTTCCCGCCCTTGGCGAGGGGTTAACTCGTTGGAACCCTCACTCTTCACGGCAGGGAGGAGGTCAGTCCTCAAACTTAATTGCCCCAAATACTGCGGCCCTAAGGTGGGGCCCTATCTCTTTGATAATTCCGGGGGCTTGTGTGCCCTTCTTAAGAACCAAAAGTGTTTCCATGAGTCCAAGCTCCTCGAGTCTCTTTACATCTCTTGAATGCCCGGTTTTTATTAATGCTTCTTCAACCTTTTCACTTATTGTGCCGGCAACGAATATCTTATCATATCCGTCGGTTGTCCACTGTTTTATTTGCCTCAGCTGTTTTTCACTGAATTTTCCTTCTATCTCCCTTGCCCCAAATTCCACTTTTGTGATTTCCAGCTCAACAGGCAGGTGATCTATCCAGCCGAACTCCCTTATGAGCTGTCTAGCCGGCTTATCTCCAAAGAGGGACTTGAGGTAATAAAGGGGAACCAACACATCCTTTGGAGCCGGCGAGAATATTCCGATGTCAACGTAGACTCCATAACCTACTTTTCCGAGGTCAATGAACCTTCCCCTGTATAGTTCTCCTTCTTTTACGCTGCTTAGCTTATAGGGAACCTCTCCGAACTCCTCTCGTATGAGGTTTGCAGAAACCTCTTCATCTTCTCCTTCTAAGGTTATTTTGACCCACTGTTTTTGAGTAATTCCTATCTTCCATGAAACTTCTAAGTCTCCTATAAGAGACTTGAGCTTTTTATCGAGCTTTTCAAAACCGCTTCTATCTCCATATATCTTCTCGAGAATAACAATCTCCATCTTATCATCCCCGCAGTTCACTAAATTTTAAACTTAAGCCTTTATTCCAAGTTCTTTTTCAAGCTTCTTAATTTTTTCTTGAAGTTCTTTTACTATCTCGTTGTTGTCATACTGCATAAGCATTTCACCGCACAGGGGGCATCTGAACTCATATTCCATCGCTTCATCAAAAGTCAGTCTTGGATGGCCGGGAGTTCCGCAGTGATAGTAGATTTCTTTAGTTTCTTCCTCAAGCATTTCTTTTAGCTTTTTGAGTTCCTGCATTTTTCTGGCTCTAATGAGTTCTGGTAGTCTCTTTGTTTCGAGGCGCCAGTAATAGTAGTACCATCCTGTATCTTTGTCCCTAACCCTCCTGAACTCTGCGAGCTGATTGTCATAGAGAGCGTATAAGATTTTCCGGACAGTATTTACCCTAATTCCAGTCATCTCCGCTATCTCTTCATCGGTTGCCTCCTTTTTCTTTTCGAGAGCCTTGATTACTTCAATCGCTTCTTCCCCACCTATTTCCTCTGCGAATTTCAGGAGCTCTTGGTTTTTTCTTTTGGCCATAAGTAAGACCTCCGGGTTTTTGGATTTTATTTTAAGAAATTGATTCGTGAAATGTTGCACAGTTTTTTATCAATACGGTCTTTACCAATAATATATTTGGGCTCCATAGTATATATAGGTTTTTGTTGAAAAAAGAAGCTTAATGTACAAAAAAGGGCTTCAACTATTCGCTAAAATACTCATCAACAAGCTCCTTTGCAGAGGGCTTATAGAGTTCAAGAATTTGGATGTCTTCTATTACGTTTCCCTCTCTAAGCTTCAGCTTAACTTTGCCACCATAAACCTGAAGATCCAGAAGCCCGTATACCGCATCTTCAGCCTCCAGTGGCGTTTTGAACTTCATTATATACTCGCCACTCTCGTCTATGAGCTTTACCCAGTATTCGTTTTTCCTCTTAAAAGGCCGGGTAACTTTCGGCTTGAATTTCTCAATTACTATTTCCAATGAAGCCACCTCCATGATACAGTTGCCCTGTAAGCCTTCTGTGGTCTTTTTATGGTTTATCGGTGTTACCATTTTTAAGCCTTTGCATATTAAAAACCACTATATTTATGTATTCCTTTCCGTATTAGGTATCTTAGGGGAACAGTTATGTATGCCGTTGAAGTCTTTGATTTGAAAAAGAGGTACCCTAAAAAGATTCCCCTCCCGTTTAGAAAGGTAGAATGGGTGGATGCAGTTAAGGGTATCAGCTTTAAGGTCAAAAAGGGCGAACTATTTGGCATTCTTGGACCCAATGGGGCAGGAAAGACAACTACAATAAAGATGCTGACCACATTGCTTGAGCCTACCGGGGGAGAGGCGAAAATTTTGGGATATGATATAAAGAAAGACGCAAGGGAGATTAGAAAGAGGATAAACCTTGTGGCAGAGGGTGAGAGAACTCTGTACTGGCGTTTGAGTGCATACGAGAACCTGAAATACTTTGCAAGAATTTATTATGTGCCCAAGAAGGAGGAAAAAGAAAGAATTGAAAGGCTTCTCAAACTGGTTGGACTGTGGGAGAGGAAAGATGATCTGGTTATGAACTACTCGAGGGGGATGAAGCAGAGGCTGGCTATAGCAAAGGCTTTGATAAACGACCCGGAAGTCCTGTTTTTGGATGAACCTACTCTAGGCTTAGATGTGCAGAGCTCTATATTCGTTAGGGAATTTATAAGGAAGCTTGTTGACGAGAAAGGAAAAACCGTCCTCCTAACGACCCACTACATGGTCGAGGCGGAGCAGCTCTGCGACAGGATAGCCATAATAGACCACGGTAAGATTATAGCCCTTGATACTCCAGATGGGCTTAAAAAACTTGTTAAAGACGAAGATGCCGTGGAGATACGCCTCAAATGGGAGGGCGCTTTTGATAGCTTACCTTGGAGAATGGCAGTTGTAGATGAGGATTCCGAAAGGGGAATTATAACCTTAAGAGGCCAGGTGGATGAAGAAGAGCTTCCCAAGGTGGTCGAATGGCTCGTAAAGAACGGGGCGAAGATAATAAGCGTAGAGCAGAAGGAACCAACCCTTGAGGACGTTTTTATAAAGCTCACTGGCAGGGGGCTGAGGGATTGATATTACCTGCTGTAATAGAGAAAGAATTTAGGATGTTTTTCAGGTATCCTTTGAGGGTAATAAGCTCTATTCTCGTTGGTTTAGTTTTTCTTCTTCAGTTCGTCTTCTTCGGACAGGCGGTTCTTGGGGGGAGGTATTCACAGCTTTTGGCGAGTTCTACGGGCATGGGGGATTATCCAACATACGCTTTGATAGGCTACGTCTTGTGGTGGGTTTCAGTTTCACCAATGGAAGCTTACGTATGGGGGGTGAGGAGGGAGCTCCAGAGGGGAACCTTCGAAATGAACATTCTCTCTCCGGCTAGGATTTTAGAGCTCCTCTCCGGATTGGCTGTTAGCTGGCTTTTAATGGATTCTGCCCTCATGGGAATCGTCTTCCTAATTGGCGCCCTGATATTTGATATCCCCCTAACGTTCACGATAATTCTGAAGTCTATTCCAATTATTCTGGCATCTCTCTTAGCTTTTTTAGGATTTGGGTTTATCTTTGCCGGACTTGTGATGCTTCTAAAGAACATAGGGCCTTTTGCTCAGATATTTGAGTTCGGAATGCTCTTTTTCTCCGGCGTCTTCTTTCCCCTTAGTGTGATGCCCAAATGGCTGGTTTCCTTCTCTAAGTTGTTTCCACTTACCCATGCTGCCTCCGCTGTTAGGGCAATCTTCGTTGGAAAAACCTACGCAGAAATACAGGGGGAAATAGTGTGGCTTCTCTTTTTAATTCCCCTTTACTGGGCAGCTGGATATCTAATTTTCAAATGGGCGGAAAAGATAACCCGGGTGGTTGGCTATGGGGGTTACTAACGAGCTCAGAGCGCTTTATGGTGTTGCAGTTAAGAGCTGGAGAATCTTTTTGAGTTACAGGGTGTGGTTTATCAGCGATGTCATGTTTGGATTCTTCTTTGTTGGTCAGGCTTTGCTGATAGGAATGGGCCTCACGGGCGAGAGAAATTCCCCTGCACTTCAGCAGCTTACTGGATACTCAGACTACGTAACTTTTGCAGTCTTGGGATTTATGGTACTGGGCTTTGGCTTGACTTTTCTAAGCGGCTTTGTGTGGAGCGTTGTTGATGAGCTCTACGCCGGCACTCTCGAGTACTCCTTTGCGGCCCCAATAAGGAGGCTGACGTTTTTCCTGGGCAACGTTCTTACCAGAATTTTCTTGTCACTAATCTACATGGCTATATACGTTCCCCTTTTTGTAGTGCTATTTGACATTCAATTCAACCCCTTTAATTTCATTAAAGCCCTTCCAGTGTTGTTTGTGGGTACGGTAGGAATGATAGGGATGGGAATGGCTGCCGCGGGCATTGTTCTTTATTTAAAAGACCCGGGCCCGTTCATAACGATTCTTGAAATGCTGGTCTTTGCTTTAAGCGGTGCGATGTATCCAATTTCAATCCTGCCCAAGGGACTCCAGATAATGGCGAAAATCCTCCCCTATGCCCCAACCAGTGAAGCCGTAAGAAAAGTTGTTGCCTACGGCTACGAAAAAGCCGTGGGAGAGATTTCCTATCTTGTGGGTCTCTCTTTAATCTATGCCATTTTGGGATATTTGGGATACAAATGGAGTGAAAAGCAGGCAAGAACAGTTGGCTTGAAGAGCTACTAAAAGGGCAGTCCTAGGTTCAGCTCTTTTGATATTTTTTTAATTTCCTCCAATGGGATAATTGCGCTTCTAGCGCCAACTTTCTGCACCGTTAGATATGCAAGTAAAGTTCCGAGCTTTGCTGCATCTTCAAGTTTCCACCCTTTGAGAACTCCATAGACGAATCCAGCATCAAAGGCATCCCCGGCTCCGGTAGAATCTACTACCTCGGCACTTAAGCCTCTAACTTCAAAGACATCTCCATTCTCGTCTCTAATCATTGCTCCACCGCCGTTTAATGTTATGATAACGTTTTTGGCTTTGACATCATGAACCCTATCCAGGCTTCCATATTTTCGTTTGAACTCGTCCTCGTTCATCAGCAGGTAGGTTATTTTGTCCTCGACAGATTCTGGAACTTCTGCCTCACCTATGTCCAGCGAAATGGAAATTCCTTTCTCGAAGGCAAAGTTAGCAGTCTTTTCAATGAGCTCTTTTGGATTTGATGACATGTGGATGTGTCGGGCTTTTGAAAGGTACTCAAAATCGACATCTCTGTATGCGTTAGCGCCGAGGTGCTTTACTATCCTCTTGTCTTCTCCTTTTATCAGAGATATGGCTATTCCAGAGTGCTCATTGACAACTTTAATACCTCCTACATCCACACCGATTTTCTTAAAGTAGTTTATGTGTGCCTCTCCAATCTCATCGTTACCGACTGCGCCGATGAAGCCCACCTTAACTCCCATATGGGCTAACCAAGAAGCGGTATTGCCTGCAGCACCACCCAATCCAAAGTGGGCACTCTTGGCGATTATCTTCTCATGAAACTCGGGAAACCTATCTAAAAGGAGAGTTATATCGTAGTTGAGGTTGCCTATTGCAACTACGTCAAACATTTTCCCACCTCCAATTCTCTTCATTGTACTTTCACTTTATTTCGCAAAATTTATACCTTTTTCTTTTTCTTCATAGAATTCGTGATAACAATATGAAATGCCAGTCTGAGTTCACAATACTTCCCCACGCCACCCAGAAGGGAAAATGGAGAATAAGCGGCGCGAAAAGATTTTTTGAACTTATTTGAGGAGTTCATTCCTTGAGGAATTCTTTTGCTATTTCATATGCCTTTACAGCGTACATTAAGGCAGGTCCCCCACCCATTACTACAGCAACTTTCAGTGTGTCGAGAATTTCTTCTTTAGTTGCCCCAGCATTGATAGCGGCTTCACAGTGCCAGAGAATACAGGGCTCGCAGCGTATGACCACCGCTATAGCTAAAGAAATGAGTTCTTTTGTTTTTGTGTCGAGAGCATTTGGGCTCTCGGCAGTGTGGACGTATTCAATAAACTTGGAGAGTTCTGGAGCAGATTCGACGAGTTCACCAGTCTTTCTTTTTACGTTTTCCAAAGTCTATTTCCAATTTTTCTCAGCAGCCACGAGTTACCACCATCAGTATTTACAATTTTTGTAATATTTAAATTTTGCTTCATCCGTGCCCACATATGTACACTCTGACTCAAGATAATGCTTTTATACGATGGTAACATTAATTTAGATGACTGTCTAAGCCTTTAGATTGTGGGTGATATGCAATGGAAGATAGATTAGAAAAAGCCCTTAACTGGGCCCTTGAAAACTTCAAAGCGGACTACATAGAGATTCGCTATGAAAACATCAGCAAGAACACTCTGGAGCTCAAGGATGGAACTTTTACGACTTTTGCGGACAAGGGGCAGATGGGAGTTGCCATCAGGGTTCTTGCAGATGGAGCTTGGGGATTTTCCTCAACAAACAGACTTGAAAACCTTGAAAAAGCCATAGAAAGTGCATACAGACTTGCAAAGGCAACGGCAAAGGCTAAAAAGGAGAAAATCCAGCTTGCGGAGATAAAGACATATCAGGACTTCGTGAAAAGCAAGATGAAAATAAAGCCCAAAGAAGTTCCAATAGAGGAAAAGGTAGAGAGATTAATGGATCTGGAGTCTCTTCTCAAAGAGGACGGGGCTATAAAGTCAACGTGGCTTCGCTACGAAGATGCAAGCGGGGAAAAGATTCTCATAACAAACGAGGGCACAAAAATAAAGTGGGATTTGAACTACGCATGGCAGTACGTCTGGGCAACTGGCAAAGAAGGGGAAAAGCTTGCCGCTGCAAGAGATGAGGTTGGGGCAGTTGACTATGGCTGGGAGCTGTTTAAGGAGAAGGAGCCAAACGAGGAAGTAGCAAAGAGAGTTATCAGAAAAGTTCATGCCCAGCTGGGGGGTGTTGCACCAAAGCGTGGAGAGTTCCCAATAGTTGCTGGCCCGATAGTGGTGGGACTTATAGCTCACGAAGCCCTCGGACACCTTGCGGAGGCGGATTTGACGATAAACTCGCCCTTCAAAGATTTGATCGGAAAGCAGATTGCTCCTGAATACGTTACAATGAGCGAGCGCATAGTGGAGGGCGGTTTTGGAAACGACCGCTATGACGACGAAGGCGTTCCGGTCAAAGACATTCACATAATTGAAAACGGAGTCTTGAAGGAGATAATGCTCAACAGGGAATATGCCCACAAGTGGAACATGGAGCCAAACGGCCACGCGAGGGCTGAAAACTACACCTATCCACCGATAATAAGAATGCGCAACACAATCTTTGAGCCGGGAGATTGGAATTTCGAGGAGATGATAGAGGACATCAAGTTTGGCTATTATGTAGTTGATTTCAGAGGAGGTCAGGCACAGCTCAACTCAGCTTTCCAGGTGGGAGTTCAAGAAGGGTACATGATAGAGAACGGTGAAATAACGAAGCCCATAAGAGACACTTCCATAAGTGGAATTGCCATCGAAGCCTTGAAGAAGATAAGTGCCGTAGGAAATGACTTTGGTCTCGAAATGGGGAGATGTGGAAAAGGGCAAACTGCTTTTGTTAGCTCTGGTGGTCCGCACATGCGCTTTGACGGAGGAATAATAATCGGGTGATAAAGATGGAAGAGCTTATCCGTTTTGGGGAAAAATTCTTTGACGAGCTCGAAATTGCCACTTACAAGAGCAGAGATGCGAGCGTTAACATTGAGCTCAACGAAGTTTCTACCTCCGCTCTAAGGGAGAGAGTTGTTACCGTTGTTAGGGGTGTTAAGGACAAGAGACTTGGAGTTGCAATAGTCGATAGCGGAGATAAAGAGAAAATCAAAGAAGCCATAGAGAGGGCATACAAGCTTGCAAAGCTCAACAAGCCCGATGAGAAGTGGGTCTCATTTCCCGAGCCCGGAAAATACAGAGAGCCGAGAAAAGTTGATAAAGAACTTAAAGAAGTTTCTCCAGACTACTTCGTAGAGCTCGCGAGAGAAGGCATTGGAATGGCATCGGAAGAGGGAATTATCGTTGCAGGTGGCGGTGGAGGAGCAGAGTGGGGAGAAAGCCTGATAGTGAATTCTCACGGCGTTAACGTATCTCAGGAAGGAGGAGGAGCGTTCTTCTACATCGAGCTCGTTGGGATGAAGGAAGGAAAAGTAACCCCCGGCATTTTTGACTTCGATGCAAAGCTTTCCCTCAAGCTTGATGTAGAAAGCGTTGTTAAAAACGCCCTGCAAAAAGTTAAGTGGGCATTTAAAACCGAAAAAAGCAAGACAGAGGAGGCGAAAGTAGTAATTGAACCATGGGCAGTTTCGAGCCTCTTATCCTATGCGCTCTTCCCGGCATTCAGCGGAGAGAGACTTGTTAAGGGCACAACACCTCTGGCCAACAAAATAGGGGAAAGCATCTCAAACGAGCTACTCACGATATACGACGATCCCCTCCATGAGCTCAGCATAAACCCGGTTATAGCGGACGATGAAGGTGTTCCAACAAGGAGAAATGTAATAGTAGAGAAAGGAGTTTTCAAAGGCTTTGTATGGGACAACTACTGGGCAAAAATCCACGGGGTTGAAAGCACAGGAAATGGAAAGCGGAACCTTTCTACCGGGGGCATAAGCATAGGGTTCCACAACGTTGTAATCGAAGGGGGTAAGAAGAGCCTTGAGGAGATTATAGGCGAAATAGAGCACGGCTACCTTGTGAGCGGTTTCCAGGGGGCTCACTCAAGCAACCCAGACAATGGAAACTTTGCCGTTGTGGCTAACCCTGCTTTCCTGATTGAAAACGGGGAGGTAAAAGGCTCTGCAGTGTTCATGATGAGCGGCAACGTTTACGAGCTGTTGCCGAACCTCTACGCGGTAAGCAGGGAGCAAAAGGTATTGCCCTTCGGAGGCAGCATGGTTGTGCCTGCTATGGCCTTCGATAACGTTAGAATAGCGGGAAAGTAGGATAATTTATCCACCTAATCCTTTTTAAACTCTCTTTTTGATTTTCCCCACATGTATGAGCTGACGGAGGATTACAAGCTTAGAAAGATTACCAAATACGAACTCGACATGGTAGATGAGAGAGACGACCTACTCATAATTCCCCCATCTTCTAAGGCCGGTCCATGCGGCAATGATTGCGTTTTCTGCTACCTTATGCAGAATCCTCCGCAAATGATATACAGAGTTTCCAAACACGACACCCTCAACGACCCGGAGCTTGAAGATAGAATAGCCTATGCAAGAAAGCACTACGACCTGTGGATACGGGTCACAGATACGAGTGCAAACGTCCGATTTGACGAAAAGAGAATTGAAAGCCTTCACTCAGCCGGGTTGGATGAGATTCAAATCTCCCTTCACACAACGAAGAAGGACGTGAGGATTAAGCTTATGAAGAACAAAAACGCGGGGAGGGTCATTGACCTTTTGCCAAAGGTCGTGGAGAAGTTTAGGGTAATAGCAGATATAATACTGACTCCGGGCTATAATGTTTCTGATATAGGGGAAATTTTGGAGGATCTGGACAGCTTTGGTGTTCATGAGGTTAGACTCTTCCCAATTGGGGTTACAAAATACTCAAGAACGCGGGCTTTAACGAGAGAGGAGCTTCTATTTGTTAAAAACGTCGCCCTTGAGAAGCAGAAAGAGCTGAGCCTGAAGGTGGTCATTCCACCGATATTCCAGGCTCTGCTTGGCGAGTTCAAAATCCCACTGGAGCCTTTTGATATTGAGCCTTCCTTACCAGCTTATATTATCACCGGGGAGCTCGCTTATCCAGAGATAAAACGCCTCTTTCCAAAAATTAATGTAATCATGGTCAAGAACGAGTTCTTTGGGGGGAACATAGGCACTGCTGGGTTGTTGACTGCTCACGATGTCCTTAGAGAAGTTGAGAAGCTCCCAGAAGTTGATTTAGGGCTGCTTCTCCTCCCGGAGGTCATGTTCTATGGGGACTCAACTTTAGACGGCTGGAAAAGGGAAGAGCTCTTCAACAAAATTTTGGTGGAAAAGGGCTACATGGTCGAAACAGCCCTAGAACCCCAGGAGATTCCCAAAATAATTGAAAGGCTATGAAATGTAGTTGAACTCGGATTCCAGTATTTTCCATTCTTTATCTTCAAATGCTCCTCTGCTCCCAGATAGAACGAGGTAGCATCTGTTTAACACTGCTTCATCTTTGAGCTTCGATAAGTTTGTGTAGAACTCTTCAAAGTCATCTGCCGCTATTCTGAGTATTTCTAGATTTTCAATTAAAATCGCGAGATTTTTCTCTTTTGGAATTTCATCTAGAGAGTCCAGCAATGCCCGCGGGGAGATGCATCCATGACACGTTTTGGACGTTACCCAGAAAGCGGATACTTCCATTTTCATCCACTTTTTGACTTCCTCCGGGGGATCCCTTGAAAAAATAATCCCCTTTCTGCCGTCTAAAACTTCCATAAAGAAGTATCTAGCTTTTGTTTTGTCATCGAAGAGATATCCTCCCGGAGAGAAATCCTTAAACTCAAAATTTTGCTGATGAATGGTAACAAAAAGCTCGTAGGCTTTCTTGATTCTTTCATAGTGCTCTTCTTCAAAAGTCGCCAGCTGCAGGGCAAGGGCTTTAACGTCCTCATCTTCCGCCTTTTGAGCGAGCAGCTCATAGGCTTTCTTCGCAAAGAGCTCACTTTCCATGCAGTACTCAAGAGCTTTCAGGTAATCATCTACAGTTTCAAATTTAGGGTAGAATGGAAGTACTTCAACAGGAGGGGCTTCCACTTTAACTGGCTCTTCACCGGGATAAAGCTTTTTAAAAAGATTGTAAAGCTTGTTTCTGTGTTCTTCACTCTCTTCGCTCATCTGAATGAATAAAATCCTAATACTCTCTCTTTTGGCCTTTTTAGAAAGCTCAGCATAATATTTAGCTTCTTCCTCTTCGTTGAAAATAGCGTAGCTTAGAATCTCTTTTGGGGACTTTTTCTCAAGTGAACTAACGACCTTTTCAAGGTAACTATCAAGAACAGTTTCTTCGCGCATTTCTATCCCTCTTAAAAAATTTAATCAACATCTTTAAAAACCTATTGAGAAAGTCACTAAAGGCGAGAAAAATAGGAAAGGTGAGAGAGTATGAAAAACCCGTTTGAAAAGATGCCAACAATACTTCTTGCGGATGAGCTTATTGATAAAGCGTTTAGGCGAGCTGAGAAAGCTGCCTCTGCCTTTAATCCGAGAGGAAGTGCGGTTAGTAAGGCGAGACAGAGAGAGGAGCTTAGAGTTAGGACGGTTTCAAACGTTATCAGGGATAACCTTAGAAAAATCCTCGACAGGACTCCGGGAGCTTCAACCTTGCCTCCCTTTTATCAGGAGCTTCTTGACACGCTGGTTGATAAGAAAACCTTTCATAAGGCTCTTGCCTCAATAAACTGGGCAATAAAGACCATAAGAACACTCGAAGAGAGATATGTGGAGAAGATTAGGTACTCCAGAGACCCGAAGGAAATTGCGCAGCTGAGAAGGCAATTTTATGGAAGAGTTGCGAGCGTTATAAAGGACATAGCCGACAATCTCGAGTACCTGAACAAAGCGAGGGATGTTCTCAAAGATATGCCCGTAATTGACCTCAGCCTTCCCACGATAGTGATAGCCGGGCACCCAAACGTTGGAAAATCGACACTGTTGAGAAAGCTCACCAATGCCAAGCCAGAAGTGGCGAGTTATCCTTTCACGACGAAGGGTATAAACGTTGGCCAGTTTGAGGAGCACTGGATGAAGTACCAGGTTATAGACACACCTGGTCTCCTAGATAGACCATTAAGCGAGAGAAATGAAATCGAAAAACAGGCAATCTTAGCATTGAAGCACCTTGGCAAGCTGATAATTTACATCTTTGATCCGAGCGAATACTGTGGCTTCCCAGTAGAGGAGCAGATGCACCTTTTTGAGGAAATCTATAAGGAATTTGGAGAGTTCCCGTTCATAGTCGTGCTTAACAAGATAGACATTGCTGATGAAGAAAAGATAAAGAAGATCGAAGAATTCCTCAGGGCTAAGGGGATTGAACCATTGAAAATCTCTGCCGAGAAGGGAATTGGAATAGAAAAGCTAAAAGAAAGAGTTATAGAAATATTAAAGCCGGATATGGAAGCTATTGCCCGCAGTACGGGCAAAATTGAAGGTGAATAGGCTTTAGAGCTCCGCAGTGCTCACACTTTTCTTTTAGCTTTGCTCCACAGTTGGGGCAGTGCAGGTAATCATCCTTTACTGGAAAGCCGCAGCTGTAGCATTTGTTTTGGGCAATTCTTCTTTTATAAACCCTTTCAGGTTTGAAGTATTCCTTTCTCACATAATAGAGGGCTAAAAGAGTCGCAAGTGCTCCAAAAAGACTCAGGCCTATGAGGTGGATGGTGTCCCATATTGCAGAGAGCAGAAGGTAGATCAGCAACAGCGAAGAGTACGCTATTAGAGAGGAAGTGTAGATGTTTTTGTACCTCCGGAGGAGCAAAAGTGATACGACAAAAACTGGTAGGACAAATAAGAGCTTTAGAGCCAGAACCTTAAGCTTGTAGGCGTTGTAGGCCTTTGTGTATTCTTCATTTGCCTTCTGCATGAGCTCCTGGATTTTTGAGTTGAGCTCTTCAAGTTTTTCATGCGTCTGTTCATAGGCGCTTTTTGCTCCGAGATACTGGAAGTAGGATTTCTCATACTCTTCTTTGGCTTTCAGGTATTCCCTCTTCAGTTCTTCTGTTGCGTTTCCGCTCTCAAGTGCAACTCTGTATTCCTCTCTTTTGAAGAGGTAAACTCTCTCAGCCTCGGTTAGATTGCTCTCTGCCTTTTGATATACCTCGAATAATTGCCTTTCAAGTTCCATCAGGCGGCTTTGGTTCTCAAGAAGGGGTCTTATCCCATATTTTTCTTGGTAATATTCATAATTCGGTCTTTGGGGAACATTCTCAAGTTCCCTGAGAACGTTTATGCTCGCCAGAAGGAGAAAAGCAACAAATAAACTTGCAAGTATCTTTTCAATACGTGAATATTCCATTACTTACACCAGAATGAAATAGGAGACTAAAGTATATAAAAGTTCGCAGAAAAGGGAAGAATTCAGGCATTTTCTTCCTTAATAAGAACTGCGTTTACAACGCCATCTTGTCCTGGTCTTGAAGTAACGATTGCCTTTCCAATCTCTGTCTGGATTATTGCACCCTTTGTGATGATGTTCCTTCTTATGTATTGCCTGTTAGCTGGGTTCTCAACTACGCTGATTATCTTTACCTTTTTACCCTTTCCGTTTTCGAAAACGTTTGCGTAGAGTGCCTTTACGAGCCTGACCTTCCTGTTGCCACCGTATGTTCTGATTATCTTCCTTTCCTCGTTGTCCTCAACTACTCTTGTAAATGCTGGCTCTCTTCCGAGCTCCCTTTTTCTCTTCTTTCTTGCGAATATGATTCTTCCACCTGAAGGCTTTTTGAGTGATCTTCCCTGCCAGATAGCCATAACTCTCACCTCATGATGATCTTAACCCTATGGGCATTTTAGAGATTTACTTATAAATCTTTTCCCGCCCAAACCCTTAAAACTATGCCCTCCTTATTTCCATTGGTGATGATAATGGGGGCTGTAGATGCTTTTGCCAGAACTATTGTAACTATCACAAGAAATCCCAAACTTTTGCTAATCCCTTTGGTGATCTCGATTATCCTAAGCCCAATTTCTGCTTATCTTGTCAACGAGATGCCGATGTTTGAGGGAATTCCTGAACTTCAAGAAGGGGATAATGAGAGCATTATCTTCGAAGAGCATGGTGCATTTTCCGAAGAGATGCTCAATGAACTTGCAGACTTTTTCAAGCTTTTAATGGTTTTCATGGTTGTCTCTCTCCTCCTCCAAGCTCTGAGTGAATATGCGGTTATAAAAGGTGCATTAATAGCAGAAGAAGGGAGAGAATATTCACTCGTTGATCTAATATACGAGGGAATAATGCATGTTTTTCATGTGTTTTTGGTGGTTTTAATTGTAGGGATTGTGAGCTTTGCAATAATCTTAGTCCCAATCTTTGTCTTTGGACTTTTGTTCCTCGTTTCTGGGGGGAACCCTGCATTTGTCTTGCTGATATTCTTAGTTGAACTCCCCCTTGCCCTGCTCGTCGTAGGGGCGGGTTCAATGGCTGTGCCTATCTATGTGCTAAACAACTCCATTGTGGCCTCTCTGAGATGCTTCTCACTGGCTTTCAAAAACAAACTCTCCACAGTGGCTTTTGGGGCATTGCTTACCCTGTCAATATTCTTCCTCCTAGCAGTTCCGGCATCTTTCGTCGGTCTGCTGTTTTTAGGGAGAACTGACTTTATGGCAAATTTAATAGCCAATCTCCTGCAAGCACCGTTTCAAGCATTAATTCAGACTTTAACGGCCGTTGGGGGATTGATGCTCTATTTAGAGCTTTCAAAAAAGGAAAAAGAAGAACTATTAGAGCTTGAATTTTAGCCTTTCATTTCTTTCGCTGCTTTTACCAATCCCCTGAATACAGGTGCTGGGTTCATTGGCCTTGACTTAAACTCTGGATGGAACTGGGTTGCCACGAAGTAGCGTTTGTCTGGAAGCTCAAGGATTTCCATTCTTCTTTCGTCGTCTCCCGCTATCCCACTGAACACAAGGCCCGCCTTTTCAAACTGTTCCACGTATTCTGGGTTTACCTCCCAGCGGTGCCTGTGGCGTTCATATATGAGCTCCTTACCATAGAGCCTGTGGGCAAGGGTGCCCTCTTTTATTTTAATTGGATACGCTCCAAGCCTCATGGTGCCACCGAGCTTGTCAAGCCCCCTTTGCTCCGGCATGAGGTCAACAACTGGATACGGCGTTTGTGGGTCTATCTCGGTTGAGTTTGCCCCTTCGAGGCCAAGTACGTGTCTTGCAAACTCTACAACGGTTAGCTGGAATCCAAAGCAGATGCCAAGGAAGGGGATGTCGTTTTCTCTCGCATACTGGATGGCCATGATCTTGCCCTCGCTGCCCCTTGCACCAAATCCGCCGGGCACTATTATACCGTGAACCCCTTCAAGGAGCTTAAAGCCTTCTTTTTCCAGGTCTTCAGCTTCGACCCATCTTATCTTCACCTTGACGTCGTTGGCAACGCTTGAGTGCTTCAGTGCTTCCTTTATGCTGAGATATGAGTCGGCAAGCTTGACGTACTTCCCTACAATGGCTATCTCCACCTCATCCTTCAGGCTCTTGTACTTTCTGACCATCTCTTCCCAGGTCTTCAGTTCAGGTTCTCTCTCTTCAAGTCCGAGCCTTTTAGTTAAGTATTTACCGAGCCCTTCCCTCTCAAGGAGGAGCGGGACTTCATAGGTGTCTTCAACGTCGTAGGCACTTATCACTGCCTCTTCTGGCACGTTTGTGAAGAGGCTTATCTTTTTTCTGGCCTCCTCTTCCAAGGGGTCTTCACTCCTCGCCACTATTGCGTCAGGCAGAATTCCCAGTGAGCGCAGCTCCTTAACGCTGTGCTGTGTTGGCTTGGTTTTTTGCTCTCCAACGACTTTGAGCTTTGGAACGTAGGTCACGTGGACAAAGGCGACGTTTTCTCTCCCTTCTTCGATCTGCATCTGACGGGCTGCCTCAAGGAATGGCATGCTCTCTATGTCACCAACTGTACCACCTATTTCAACGACAACAACATCATACTCCCTGGCTATTCTCCTTATGCGCTCCTTTATCTCGTTGGTGATGTGGGGTATAACCTGCACGGTTGCACCTAAGTAGTCGCCCCTTCTTTCTTTCTCTATAACTGCAGAATACACCTTTCCGGTTGTTATATTGTGGTCAAACGTCAGGTTTGTGTCCAAAAAGCGCTCGTAGTTTCCAAGGTCGAGGTCAACCTCTCCTCCATCGTCGAGCACGAAGACCTCTCCATGTTGGTATGGACTCATTGTTCCGGCATCGTAGTTGATGTACGGGTCAATTTTGATGTTTGTGGTCTTGAATCCCCGTGCCTTCATGAGCATGCCCAGTGAAGCGCTCGTTATTCCTTTTCCAAGTCCGCTCACAACTCCACCGGTTACAAAGATGAACTTTGCCATGTCAAAACCTCCAAAAGTTATGTTGTCCTTTGCAGCAAGGAAGCTTAAAAGCTTTGTTTAGAAAAATCTAAAAACGATAAACTCTAAATTATAAATCCCAGCAAAAAATGGAAAAAGGCTGTGGAACTCAAACGCCGTTGTTATCGTTTATCTCTATCCCCTCTTCTTCTTTTCCATTGTGGAGCTCTTTAATCTCAAAAACCTTTAGAGGCACTTTTTTCAGGGCTTTTCCAACAACCGCTTTGGCTATCCTCTCCGCGTGCTCGAGGCTTTGAGCATTGAACACCTTAAGCGTTAGGTAAATTCCAACCAGACCAACATTCCCGATAACAAACGCACTCTCAAATGGGGACCCACAAACAGGGCATTGGGAATAACCGATTTCAACCCTCACAAAGTCGAGTTTCTCCTTGTTTAGTGCCTTTGCCACCTTTGATACGGCAACGTTTATCGCATCTTCGGCACTTTCAACATCTCTCACTATTATTGGAGCTTCAAGGACGACTATATAATCTCCCATCTTCCTCACCCGAATGCAAATAGTCTGTCATCTTCACCTTTAAACACTCCAAGTCTTACCCCTGCGTCAATAAAGCCATGGGCGTAGTTCAAAGCGGCAAATGCTGTGACGTAGTCCCCTTTCTTGTAGTAGTATTCAGCGTCGCTATAGTAGCTTTTTGCCATGGTTAAAAAGTCTTGCGCTACAGAGAAGAGGAGGCTTTTTTCATGGACTGCTATCTCAAGCTTCTCAAGGGCTCTCCTTGTAATTTCAAAATACTTTTTAAGTTTCTCTTCGGTGATCTCTCGCTCCACCTGTCTCGCCCCTTTTGAGTATTTTGAAAACCTTATAAAGCTTAGCTTTTATACCCCTTTCGGTGGATGGATGAAGGTAATAGACCTCTTCGCAGGTGCGGGGGGATTCAGCAGGGGGTTTAGAGAAGAGGGATTTGAAATAGTCGCCGCTGTAGAGAACTTTCCTCCAAAAGCAAAGGCCTATCAGGTCAATTTTCCCGAAACGATTGTCTTTGTGGAGGACATCAAGAGGCTTGATGCGGAGAAGCTCAAAAAGGAGATTGGAGAGGTTGAAGTAATTATAGGCGGTCCTCCGTGTGAGCCCTTTACCGCAATAAACCTGAAGAGGAAGGAGGACCCCCTTGACAGGCTTTACAATGATCCAATTGGCAGACTGGTTCTCCATTTTATCAGATTTTTGAAGGCTTTTAGGCCAGCAATTTTCGTTATGGAAGAGGTTCCTCAGGTCATGGAAGGCCCTCTGAAAGAAGCCCTCCAGAAAGAGTTCAAAAAAGCCGGCTATGAGGTTTACTTTAATATCCTAGACGCTTATGATTATGGAACGCCACAGATAAGGAAGAGGGTATTTGTGTCAAACATTCCCCTAAATCCGCCGAAAGTTAAGGAGAAGCTCACCGTGTGGGATGCAATAGGCGATCTTCCTGATCCACTATTCTCTGAAGAAGAAATCCCAAACCACGAGTACGTTCCCCTCTCTGCTAAGAAGAGGAGGGCAATTGCAGGGCTTGAATGGGGGGAAGCACTGCACTCCTTTGGAGGCAGGTTTAAGAACTGGATAAGACTACACCCTTACAAGCCGGCTCCAACGGTTAGAGGGACGAGCAGGTTTATCCATCCGTTTGAGGACAGGCTCTTGACGGTTAGAGAGCAAGCAAGGCTTATGGGCTACCCAGACTATCATATCTTCCTTGGGGGGAGAAACGTGCAGTATGACAGCGTCGGGGAGTCTGTCCCACCGACGGTTGCAAGGGCTATAGCGGAAGTTGTTAAGGAGATGCTCAAGAAAAACCTATGAGCGAAAGATTTATATTTGGAGTTCAACTTTAATGGTTTGGGCGGGCCCGTGGTCTAGCTGGTTATGACGCCACCCTTACGAGGTGGAGGTCCGGGGTTCGAATCCCCGCGGGCCCACCATAACAGCCCTTACCTGCGTAAGCGCTGGCGGAATGTTGAGTGCTTTTCTAAGGATTTACAATAAATGAACGGGGTTTCTTGTTTACGTGCTCTTTTATGAGGGTTTCACTCGAGAAAGCGTCCTGTGGACGCTAAAATTGGATTGAAACCTGATTGAAAGTGCGTATTTAGGAAGTGAACCCCTCTAAAAGTGCTTTTGAGCAGTGCACAACTGGTTTTTGCCTGTTAGTAAGAAGGGGCATCTTTTGGTCAAACTTTTTCCAAAAGTTTGCTTACCTGCTTGCCTGCGCGAAGTTTGATCAAGGTTCGTGGTTCCTTTTACCTTGCCCTTCTACTAGGGATTTTCATTCTAAAAAGCCCTCTTGGGATGGAATTCCGCAAATACTAGCTGCCTTGTGGAAGTCTCTCTTACTTTGACGCCCGAAGGGCGTCTTTTTACAATGTAAACTCTTATAGGCCATGTTTTCTAAAGTGGGAATTCACAATTAAACGAAACGTTTTCAAGAAAAATCCCCCTTCAAACCCCCCTACGAAAAAGAACCACCAACTTTGATGGAACTTTGCGAGGCAAAGTTTCAGCGTTGGCGGAAAATTAGTGCTATTTTGAAAGATAGGAAAATCCTGATTGAATTCTAAAGAGAAAAGACAAGATAAGCAAATCCGGAACAAAGACCAAAGTTGTCCCACTTTGGAGGTGGCTTCTCTATAGGGAAGTGTGCAGTTGACGAGATATATTGCACAAAACCTGTTAAGAAAACTATGCAGTATACTGCACAAAAATCTAAAAAGTTCACACCATCAAGAAAGGTCTCATCCTTAAGTAGCTCTCTTCTCTTCCTCAGGAAACCTCCACTTCCTACTTATCTTTGTTACCTGTTTAACGAGCTCCCTTTCCTCTTTGCCCTTTTCGAGGAGCTTCTCAAGAAATGATATCAAGTCGTCATAGGTTCCCCTTTCAACGGGGAAAGGAACTTTATCCTTCCCGCCGACAGCATAGGCGAACTTGAAGGGATCAGGCGGATGAGTTACCGGGTCTTTCCATGAAGGATGAACATCATAAACCAGCTCGAGAACCAAGGAGAGGGCTCTCAGAGTGCTTGGTCCTAAGCCTTTAATCAGCAAAAGTTCATCATAATTCTTCACGCTCAGCTCCCTTGCCAGCTCCAATGCCCTCTTGTTGAGCTCAAGTTTTCCGAGGCTTTGATACCTCTCCATTATTGGCAAAACTTTCCTTTTTTCGTAGGGTTTATAGAACAGCGGAGTGTAACCCTTTGAGAGGGCCTCTATACTCTTGACCTCTCTTTCAATTTTTGCTGGACTTTCAGAGATTATATCCAAAAGGGTTTTCTGGTACTCTTTGCTTTCTCTGGCGATTGTATTCAATGCATAATCGTTTTTTATTCCACTTATGCCTTTGTGAGGCTCCAAAGTGAAGGATTGAATTTTTTCAGAGAACCAGTGGTATCGCCTTGCAAGCTTGACCGAAGGGTTCATCCCCTGCTGCACAACTGCCCATCTACCTTCTTCATCAACAAAGAAAACGTGATGGTAGAGCTGGTAGCCGTTTTGCAGGGCAACGGTGTCGACCTTTGCAACGAGCTTGGAGGTCTTTATGTAATCGCTGGGATTTAGCTCGTAAATCTCGCTTATTTTCTTCAGCTCTTCTGGAGTTTGTCTGCTTTTCGCTCCTTTTCCGCCAGCGGCTTTTATCCCGAGCTCTTCCCTTGAGAGGACTTCTTTTATAATTCCAGCTGTTACGGTTGTTGAGCCCGATGAATCCCAGTCCATGCCGATTAGGTTGTTAAGTGCCTGAAACCACACCGGATCTGCCAGCCTTTCGAGAACCCCTTGAGTGCCGTATTCATCGACAAGGAGCCTTAGAACAAGCTCGGCTAACCTCTTCATTCTCAAAGCCAGCCATCTCGGCACATGTCCGCCGTGAAGTGGGAGCTCCGCAATTCCTCTTCTCATCATAAATAATTGGGCTTCTTTCATTAAAAGTTTTTGAGATAATTTAATAAATCAAAATGCGGAAGGCTCTCTCATGAGGGAGAAACCAAGAACTTTGCCCCCAACGCTGAGGGATAAGCACCGTTACATAGCTTTTCAGATTATTGGAGAGAGGGAGTTCAAAAAGGATGAGATAAAAAAGGCCATATGGGATGCATCTCTTAGAACTCTGGGCGAGCTCGGTACCGCGAGGGTAAAACCCTGGTTTATAAAATTTGATGAAAAAACCCAGACTGGGATTGTGAGATGCGATAGGAAATATGTTGAAGAGCTCCGATTTGCTCTCACCTTGGTTACCGAGATAAACGGCTCAAAAGCAATAATAAGAACACTTGGAGTGTCGGGAACTATAAGGAGGCTCAAGCTAAAATTCTTAAAGGAGTTTGGGTGGAAATAGGGATAGAAAAATTTAATTATCAACCCGATAACTTACATATCGGAGAGTATATAAAGGGAATTGAGGAATTCCTAATATAGCCAATTACGATAACTTTAGAGGTGATGAGAAATGGCGTTTGTGCCACCGCAAGCTGGGTATGATAGGGCAATAACAGTTTTCAGCCCCGATGGAAGACTTTTCCAGGTGCAGTATGCCAGAGAGGCAGTTAAGAGAGGAGCAACTGCCGTCGGAGTAAAGTGCAAAGACGGCGTTGTTCTGGCTGTAGAAAAGAGGGTAACAAGCAAGCTCATAGAACCGGAAAGCTATGAGAAGATTTTCCAGATTGATGACCACATAGCCGCAGCTTCAAGCGGAATAATAGCCGATGCAAGGGTTCTTGTTGATAGGGCACGTTTAGAGGCCCAGATTTACCGCCTTACTTATGGAGAGCCCGTTCCGCTCACCGTTCTGGTGAAGAAGATTTGTGACTTAAAGCAGATGCACACGCAGTATGGGGGAGTTAGACCTTTTGGTGCTGCCCTTTTAATGGCGGGCGTAAACGAAAAGCCCGAACTGTTTGAAACCGACCCAAGCGGTGCATACTTTGAGTGGAAAGCCGTTGCAATAGGAAGCGGAAGGAACACGGCAATGGCAATATTTGAGGAGAAGTACAGGGATGATATGACACTTGAAGATGCCATAAAACTCGCAGTGCTGGCTCTTGCAAAGACGATGGAAGAGCCGTCTCCGGAGATCATTGAAGTGGCAGTAATCACGGTGAAGGAGAAGAAGTTCAAGAAGATCAGCAAGGAAGAAGTCGCTAAATGCCTTGAGGAGGCATTGAAAGAGGCTGAAGCGGAAGAAGTTCCGGAGAAGGAAGAGGACTACAGCGAGTTGGACAGCCACTACTGAGGTGATTAGCGATGCCAATAAGTGTCGACAAGGCAGTGATTGCTCGATTGAAGGTTCAGGGAGAGGTTTTTGAGATACTAGTGGACCCATATCTGGCCAGAGACTTCAAAGAGGGCAAAGAGGTTCCGATTGAAGAAATCCTTGCTACCCCTTATGTTTTTAAAGATGCCGACAAGGGAGATAAAGCCAGTGAACATGAAATGCAGAAGATTTTTGGGACAAGTGATCCCTATGAAGTGGCAAAGATAATCCTCAAGAAGGGAGAAGTCCAGCTTACGGCGCAGCAGAGAAGGGAAATGCTGGAAGAGAAGAAAAAGCAGATAGCAATGATAATCCACAGGCATGCTATAGACCCGAGAACTGGCTATCCTCACCCACCAGATAGAATCCTTAAGGCAATGGAGGAAGCTGGAGTTAGGGTGGACATATTTAAAGATGCAGAGGCTCAAGTTCCGGATGTGATAAAAGCTTTGAGAAGAATTCTACCGCTTAAGATAGAGACAAAGGTCATAGCAGTGAAGATACCCTCTGAATACTCCGGAAAAGCCTATGGAGAAGTTAGAAAGTTTGGAACTATAAAGAAGGAAGAATGGGGAAGTGATGGCTCCTGGATGTTCTTAATAGAGATTCCGGGAGGAGTTGAGGAAGAATTTTATGAGAAACTAAATGCCCTTACAAAGGGCACTGCAGTAACTAAACTTATAGAGAGGAAGGGACTATGAAGAAGGTTTTTGTAAAAAATAGGGAATTAGTGGTTCCAGGGACGCTTTTGGCTCAGGGACCGTTCAAAAATGGAAGAGGAACTTTTAAAGAGGGAAACAGGATTTACTCAACAGTTGTCGGACTAGTCAACATTTCAAACGATACGGTATCAGTGGTTCCCTTGGAAGGCCCGTACATTCCGGAAGTGGGAGATAACGTAATAGGAAAGATAATTGACGTAAAGTTTTCAAACTGGGTGGTTGACATAGGGGCCCCCTATCAGGCCACACTGAGGGTTCAGGACGCTGTAGAAGAAAAAATAGACCTTTTAAAAACAGATTTGAGAAAAATATTTGATATCGGGGACATAATCTATGCAAAAGTAAAGGCGTTTAATGAAATCAATCAGATAGACCTAATAACAAAAGGGATGCCCTTCAACGGTGGACCATTGAGAGGAGGGCAGATAGTAAAGATAACGCCTTCCAAAGTGCCCCGCCTTATAGGTAAGGGAGGCTCAATGATAAACATGATCAAGAACCTTACGAACACGAGAATAATAGTAGGACAGAACGGATGGGTATGGGTTAGTGGAAAACACGAAGAGCTGGAAAAGCTGGCCATAGAAGCTATTCTAAAAGTGGACAGAGAAAGCCACACCCAGGGATTGACGGACAGAGTTAGGGAGATGCTGATTAAGAGATTGCATGAGCTTAAAGAACAGGGGATTATTGAAGAAGTTCCCCAAATTGAAGAGGGTGAAAAGAAATGATGGGAAGGCCTGAGGGAGTCAAGCTTATTGATGAGAACGGCAGGAGAATTGATGGAAGGAAAAAGTATGAGCTGAGACCACTTAAAATGGAAGTCGGAGTTTTAAAGAGTGCAGATGGTTCTGCATATGTGGAATGGGGTAAGAACAAAGTTTTGGCAGCAGTTTATGGGCCTAGAGAGATTCATCCAAAGCACCTTCAGAAGCCAGACAGAGCGATTTTGAGAGTTAGGTACAACATGGCACCCTTTAGCGTCGAGGAGAGAAGAAAACCCGGGCCGGATAGGAGGAGCATTGAAATAAGCAAGGTTATAAGAGGTGCCCTTGAACCGGCCGTTATTCTCGAACTGTTCCCGAGAACATCTATAGATGTTTTCATAGAGGTGCTTCAGGCAGATGCGGGTACAAGAGTAGCTGGGATTACAGCAGCTTCCCTCGCTTTAGCAGACGCAGGGATTCCCATGAGAGACCTTGTTGCAGCATGTGCTGCGGGAAAAGTGGACGGAGAGATCGTCCTTGACCTAAACAAAGAAGAGGACAACTACGGAGAAGCCGATGTTCCAGTTGCGATAATGCCCATCAAGAACGATATAACCCTGCTCCAGATGGACGGATACCTCACCAAAGAAGAATTCCTTGAGGCGGTAAGGCTAGCAATAAAAGGGGCTAAGGCAGTGTATCAAAAACAGAGAGAGGCACTGAAGGAGAAGTATCTCAAAATAGCGGAAGAGGTAGGTGAGTGAAATGGAAGTAATGGCATCAATAATGAGGGATCACATTCTCAACCTTTTGAAGGAAGGTAAAAGAATCGATGGAAGAGGACTGGAAGATGTAAGGCCTCTGGTCATAGAAACAAATGTCATAGAAAAGGCTGAAGGCTCAGCTCTTGTAAAACTCGGTAATACTCAGGTTCTCGTTGGAGTAAAAGTTGATTTTGGAGAGCCGTTTCCAGATTTGCCAGAGATGGGTGTCATGACGACCAACGTTGAATTCGTTCCTCTGGCATCCCCGACCTTCGAACCGGGACCACCCGACGAAAGGGCAATAGAGCTGGCTAGAGTTGTAGACAGAGGAATAAGGGAAAGCCAAGCTATAGACTTGAGCAAACTTGTGATAGTGCCAGGAAAGCTTGTGAGAGTTGTTTTCATAGATGTTCACATCCTTGACCACGACGGAAACCTCTTGGATGCCTCTGGAATTGGTGCAATTGCGGCGTTGTTGAGCACAAAAATACCGAAAGTTGAATACGACGAGGAAAGCGGAGAGGTAAAGCTTCTGGATGAATATGAGCCACTGCCAGTAACAAAAGTCCCGATTCCAGTGAGCCTTGCCAAAATAGGCAACACTTTGGTAGTAGATCCTAACTTCGAAGAAGAGCAGGTAATGGACGGTAAACTGACAGTAACAACCGACGAGAATGGATACATCTCAGCAGTGCAGAAAAGCGAAGGGGGAAGCTTCAAGCTTGAAGAAGTTATCTATGCAGTTGACCTTGCATTACAGAAGGCCCAAGAGATCAGAGAAAAGATTCTCGAGGCTGTGGGGAAGAAGGAGTGATTTTTCTTCTTTTCCTTTGAACTCTCCTTTTTGACATGGTTTTGGAAATATGGTACAATTGCTCAGCGTATTTCACGGCAAGGTTGGGGTTTAGAAAAGCACGTGATAATGAGGAAGTATCATGGTCACAGGAAAGGTAGAAGCGGTTAGCAAGAAAGGTTTATAAACTAAATTTTGTTCTTTAAGCTAGGTTTTAGGAAAAGCCTTTTAAATGAAACTCTGCTATACCCATCGGCTTGAAGATCATTAGAGGTGATGATCATGGCAAGAACAAAAAAAGTTGGATCCGCAGGAAGGTTTGGTCCAAGATACGGTCTCAAGATTAGAAGAAGAGTTGCTGCCGTAGAAGAAAAAATGAGACAGAAGCACACCTGCCCGGTATGTGGAAGAAACGCCGTTAAGAGAATAAGCACCGGAATATGGCAGTGCCAGAAGTGTGGTGCAACCTTCGCAGGAGGCGCTTACCTGCCCGCAACCCCAGCTGGAAGAGTTGCTAAGAGAGGGGTAGCTAAGTAAACCCTCTAAAACATTTTTTGGTGGTTGATATGGTAAACGCAGTATATAAATGTGCAAAATGTGGAAAAGAATTTGAAATGGATCTGGCCATCGCGAGAGAAATACGTTGCCCGTACTGTGGATCAAAGATAATCTACAAGCCCAGACCCAAAGTCGGCAGAAGGGTTAAGGCAATTTGAGCCCTATCTCTTCTCTATTGAAAAGATTTATAACCCCTTTTCCTCAAATCTCGAAGTGATCAGAGATGATGCTGATAACAACATCCCACAGACCCACAAGGAGGACTAGAAGCTTTGGACATGACCTAGAGAGGGTTTTTCCTAACTCGACTTATCTGACTAGAGGAAAGAAGACTATTCAAGACCTTCTTATGGAGGCTTATGATAGAGGCTACGAAAGGCTTTTGATAATCAATGTTTGGAAAGGAAATCCGCTAAAAATGACTTTCATAAAAGTCTCTCCAGAAGATTGGGGATATCTGGGTTACCTCTACCTCCATGGAATCAAACTTCAGAGAGAAATGGGGTTTAGAAACCTCCGCCCGATTAGGGAGGAGATGCCCTTTATAGTTACAACCGCCAAAAGGGTTGGACTTGACCACATCGTCTTTGGTCAGGTTTTTGCTGAGCTTACTAACGGGAAATTCGTCCCAAGAGGAGAAAAGAGCCTGCAGTACATAGCAGATAAATACAACACGGATGTTCTGGGTGTAATTGAGCGCCACCCAAGGGGAATGGCTGTAAACTTCTACCGCTTTGATGTCTCAAAAGATAGGCCTGTGGGGCCGTTGATAAGCGTTAAAATATGGATAATGGAAGACGGGAGAAGATGGGACTATAAAGAAAAGCTCGGCATCAAAAGTGATGAAGAATGATAAAAGGGAGAATCGAGCTTGAATTCCCCGACAGCGAGACAGCAAGAGTTGTTTATGAGAGCGTTCTTTTTGAGCACAAAACGGTTCCCTATAGAAGAAGCAGGATGGACTTTTATTTAAAGGAAAATAAGGTTATAATGGAGTTCATTGCAAAGGACAATTCTGCCTTAAGGGGGACTTTGAATTCTTATCTTCGATGGATTAAAGTTGCCCTCGATGTAGCAGAGCTTTAGTTAACTATTTAAATCTTCTTCGAGAGTATAGCTTCGGACTAAAAGGAGGTGTTATCATGCAAAACATTCCACCTCAGGTGCAGGCTCTATTGGGACAGCTTGAGAACTATCAACAGCAGCTCCAGCTTGTAATCCAGCAGAAACAAAGAGTTCAGGTAGAGCTCAACGATGCTAAAAAGGCCCTCGAAGAGATTGAAAAAGTTGAAGAAGACACCCCAATATACAAGACAGTTGGCACTCTAATAATCAGGGCAACGAAAGCAAAGGCACTGGAAGAGCTTAAAGAGAAAGTCGAGACCCTGGAGGTTCGCCTAAAGGCTTTGGAGAGACAGGAGCAGAAGCTTAACGAGAAGATTAAAGAGCTTACACAACAAATACAGAGCTCTCTAAGAGGAGTGGCTGGGTGAATTTCTTTTTTCAACATTTTATGAGGGGGCGTAGATGAAAAAGGTATTTCATATCGGGCTTCCAGAGCTGAGTGAAGATGAGCTGATAGCAATTGGTGAACTAGCTCAGGAAGTCATCATAGACTACATCTTTGAGCACTTAACGAGGAGTGAAGTGAAGGACATAGAGGTGACGACGAGGATAAACCGCGAAGATATCCTGGATTTGGAAATAGAGGTCTACCTTGAGGTGCCAATATTCGTAAAGGTGGACATTGAAAAGCTGATTAATGAGGCACTTGAAGCTGCTTATGAAAAAGTTGAAAAAAGGTTGAGGGAAATTGCGGGGCAAAATAAAGCTCAAGAACTTTCTGAATAAAGCAAGGGAAAAGAATTATTCTTTTTTACTGCTGTGCCATCACAATGCCGACCCGGACTCTTTGGGTAGTGCTATAGCTTTTTCCAGGTATCTTACAAGCTTAGGGTTGAAAAACCGGATAGGTGTTTCTCAAAGCGTCTCGTCTTATGCAAAACGCCTTCTCAACTTCGCCCAGGTAGAAAGGAATCCATCCGTTTTAGAAGACGTGGTTATAATCTTTGACACTTCTTCCATCGAGCAGCTGGAGCCTGTTGAAGTTCCAAATGATCGGTATGTAATCGTTATCGACCACCACGTTGAAAAGGAGAACCCCATAAAAGCCCACATAAAAATCATCGACTCCTCAAGGACTTCCACCGCAGAGATTGTGTGGGAGCTCTTGGAGTACTTTGGCTTTTATGATGAAGTTTCCGCGAAAGCTCTTCTGGCGGGAATAGTTACGGATACTGCCAACTTTAGGTATGCAAACTCAAAAACTTTCAAAACAGTGTCCAGAATCCTGGAGAGATTTGATATTCAAATGGGGGAGATATACAATTTAGTTGCTCCGGTTACGGATGAGAACATAGACCAGGCAAAGAGAATGGCCATATTAAAGGCCTGCCAGAGAATGGAAATAAAAAAGGTGGGCACTTACATAATAGCAGTTTCGAAAGTCTCTGCCTATGAGTCCTTGGCCTGTAAGGTTTTCCTTCAGCTTGGGGCCGATGTTGCGATTGTTGGAAGTGATAAGAACGGAGTCAGGATTTCTGCAAGGGCGAAGGAGAACCTTGTCAAGAAAGGCCTTCACCTGGGCAGGCTTATGGAGAAAGTCGGCCCGATTATAGATGGCTCAGGTGGCGGGCACTCCGGAGCGGCTGGTGCTAATGGAAAGAGAAACCTTGAGGAAGCCGTTAAGTTTTTAGTGAAAGAAATCGAAATGTTTCTAAAGACGTTGGGGTGATTTAATGTCCAGATGCCCCTTATGCGGGAAAATTATTAGGTGGGAAGACCTTATAGAACAGATGCTTATCCTTGAAAACTTTCGGGAGCTGCTTAAGGATAAAGATGCATTCTTATCGGCCTTAAATGACTTCGCGTTCAAATGCCCCGAATGTGGTGAGGAATTTTATGGGAGGAATCTGAATCTTAGGGAGGCTGAAAAAGTTTTTGAGCTCTTAAATGATTTTGACGGCTCGATAGACTATAGCAGCAACAAAGTCCGGCTTAAGCTTACTAATCTTCTGGCGTTGGACTTAATGCTTGAGGAATGGGATAAGAAAGTTAAAGGTTCTCGGTGATAGTTATGATGGAAAATATCTCCGACTTTCTCCAGAAAGGGGATTTTTCAAGTGCTCTGGAACTTGCCCTTCGAATTGAGGATCCCTTTTCAAGGCTTGAGGCGCTCTCTTACATTTACCAATATGTAGAAGGGGACGAGTATAAAGAGATCGTGCTGGAAAGGATGCTTGAAACTATTGACTCCCTTGAGGGACTTCTGGAAAAAGCTAGGGCGCTGGCACTAGTTGGATATGCCCTTACTGTAAGCGGGGACAAAAAGGGCGAGCACTTCTTCAAAAAGGCTCACCAGATTATTAAGGCCATTGATTACCTCCTCTGGAAGGCGGAAGGTTATGGGTACCTTGCATACTATATGGCACTTGCGGGAGATTATAGCAGTGCATTTTACTATTACAACGTAGCATATGAAACGGCCCAGAACTCTTCTGAGCCTTATTCAAAAGTCCTATCGTTCTTATACCGTCTAGCTCAGCAGATATTGGAAAATGCCGAGGAAATACGCTCTCCAGAAGCTAAGGAGTTCTACGAACTTGCTGCGGAGATTTACGAAGAGATAAAAAGGCACCTGAGTGCGCAAGAGCTAAAGAAAAAGGCATCTCTAATAGAGCTGGCACTTGAGAAAGGCAGCAAGGTCGTTTCTGAATTTCTCGAAAGGAGAGATGTGGACAACGCTGTGTTTGTTATCAAATACCTGCCAGATGAAGAAAAAGTTTTGGCGCTCTTGGAAGTAGCGTACTGGCTCTTCCTCCATGACAAGAAGGGGCTTGCAAAGAGTATTGTTGAGGACGCATTTAGAATGGTTGCAGAAAGAAAAATAAAGCCAAATGACGAAAAGCTCGAGGAAATTGCAGCAAAGTTCTTAAAAATAGGTCAGATTGAAGAGGCTTTGACAGTAGGGGCAATAATTTCTGAGAAAAAGAGAGCATCGAGGATCTTTGAGAAGATTGCTTTGGTCTATGCAAAGAGGGGTGACAAGCTCAAAGCAATTGCAGTTGCACAGGCAATTTCTGACGAAAATATTAAGAGAGGTGTTCTAAAAGCGATTGAAGGTGAGGAAAATGTGGGACACAAGTAAAGATTATCGGTTGCTGGTGGCTGAGAAAGCCGTTGAGTTGTTTTTAAAAACCGTT
>Ga0208663_100017_pt1 | contig 37252 bp, 34 predicted proteins | sample Wag42014_10_10_FD_187327 | JGI IMG/M metagenome (GOLD analysis project Ga0208663, IMG submission 187327) | Deep subsurface shale carbon reservoir microbial communities from Ohio, USA - Utica-2 Time Series 2014_10_10 (SPAdes) (version 2) ...
TCATCCCAGTAAGCCAGTCAGTCAAAGATGTCATTATGGCTTTCATTGGAGAACCAATTACATATATCATTAAAAGTCCTACTATTAAAGTCGATAATACCGGCAATATGAGTATTGGCATTAAACCCTCTAATGTTTTAGGAAGCTTTATTAACCTTTTCAGATAAACTATCGTATATCCTGCCAAAAATCCTGAAATTATGCCGCCTAAAAATCCCGCCCCAGTGGATACTGCTAGCATACCGCCTACCATACCGGGTACAAGGCCAGGTCTATCTGCTATAGAAAATGCTATATAACCTGACAAAATCGGAACCATCAATGCAAAGGCTGAGCCGCCGCCAATTTTCATCAAAGCCCAAGGAAGAGTTCCTTCCACCTCAAAGGCTTTATATCCCCAGAAGAAAGAAAGCGCAATTAAAATACCGCCTGCAACTACAAAAGGTATCATATAAGAAACGCCTGTCATCAAGTGTTTGTATGCACCTGTTCTTTGAGCTGACCTCTCTCTATGAATTTCTTCTACTTTTTCCACATAGTCTTTTGGTTTTTCCATCTTCAGAGCTTTTTCAATAAGTCCTTTCGCATTCTTTATAGCCTCTTCGACAGGTACCTCAAGTATAGGTTTTCCTGCAAATCTCGATTTGTCAACTTTAGTTGCCGCTGCTATTATTACAGCATCTGCAGCTTTTATATCTTCCTCAGTAAGCTGGTTTTCTGCACCTATTGAACCTTGCGTCTCTACCTTTATATCTACTCCCATTTCTTTGGCTGCCATCTGAAGATTTTCCGCTGCCATATAGGTATGGGCAATACCTGTAGGGCAGGCTGTAACAGCAACTACCTTTTTCATAACTAATCCCCTTTCTTTAAAAATTATTTTCTAAAAGCGTTTATGACTTCCTCAGGTGTCGAAGCTTTTTCTAACTCCTCTCTCACCTCCTTATGCATTAAAGACCTTGAAAGCTCAGCCAAAACTTTAAGGTGCAGCTCATCAGAGTTGTCTGGCACAGCAATTAAGAAAAATAAATGGGCAGGTTTGCCATCCATTGAGTTATAGTCTATTCCCTGGCGAGACTTTCCAAATACTATTGCTGGCTTTTTCACAAGACTGCTTTTACCATGAGGTATTGCAACCCCATAACCTATACCTGTAGAAAACTCCTCTTCTCTTTTTTTCACCACTTCTAAAAAGCCTTCTTCATCATCTACAACTCCATTTTCTTTTAAAACACTTACTAACTCTTCCAATACTCCATTTTTGTCCTTTGCCTTTAGATCAAAAACCATCATTTTTTCGTTCAACACATCTTTTATCTCCATTTCCCTCACCTTTCTATCCTTTCTATTTCAATCTTATCCTTTAATATATTTACCTCGTCAAGGGTACCTGCTCTTGTGCCTTCTTTCATGACAACGGAGGTAGATAAAGCTGCTGCTATTTTTATTGTCTCCTCAATCGGAAGTCGTTTGTATATTCCATGGGCAAAGCCTGCAACAAAGGCATCTCCTGCTCCAACTGTCCCTTTTACTTCAACTTTTACAGGCTTTACCCTGTATATTCCTTCTTTTGTTATAATGATACTGCCGCGGCCTCCCATAGAAATCGCAACTATTTCTATGCCTGAATCCTTCAGCTTTTTTCCTTCTTCAATAACCTCTTCTAAACTCTCAAGCTTTTTGCCTACTGCATCTTCTAACTCTTGCACATTAGGCTTTATCATGTAAGGCTTTTCTTCTATGCCGTATAAAAACGCTTCTTTGTCAGCATCAAGAATAATTTTTAAATCACCGCTTTTTACTTCTCTAATTATGTCTTTGTAAAAAGTCTTTGGCACACCTTGTGGTAAACTTCCTGAAAGTACAAGCACTTTTGACTCTTTAGCATATTTACATATACTTTTTTTAAGTAGCTCTATTTCTTCTTCGCTTACATGAGGGCCATATTCATTCAAATCAGTAACTTCCATCCTTGAAATATCAGAAATCTTTATATTTGTCCTCGTCTCATTTTTTATTTTCACAAAGTCAGTTTTTATGCCTTCATCTTCTAAACAATCGATTATATATTTAGCATTCGGTCCTATAAAGCCAAGAGCAATAACATCATCTCCAAAATTTTTAAGGTTTTTGGCGACATTTATACCTTTTCCCCCAGCATCTACTCTTGTTCGAATTACCCTATTTACATAACCAAGTTTCAAATCCTCAACAATTATTGTCCTGTCAATTGCTGGATTCGACGTTACTGTTGTTATCATTATTTTCATCCTTTCCAAAGCTTACTATATCTATATTTGCCTGTTCATATTTTCTCACTATCTCATAATCAACCTCATCATCTGTTATTATTGCCGTAATGTCTTTTATATCTGCAAATTTAACAAAAGACTTTTTCCCAAATTTAGTGTGGTCTGCTACTATATAAACTTCACTTGCCACATCACACATCGCTTTTTTTGTATTGGCTTCAATTAAGTCTGGAGTCATAAGACCATCCTCAAAAGATATAGCATTTGTACCTATAAAGGCTTTGTCAACTTTAAACTGCTTTATCACCATTTCAGCAATAGGACCAACTAAAGCCTTAGTCCTCCATCTCTGTATGCCTCCTGTCATAATAAGCTCAATATCCTCGTGTTTTGAAAGTTCTATCGCAATAAGAGGTGAATTTGTGACAACAGTAAGTTTCATATTTTTAAGATTTCGCGCAATCTCAAGAGTAGTCGTACCAGCATCTAAAATTATAGAATCTCCTTCTTCTATCATTGAAGCAGCAATTTTACCTATTTTCCTTTTTGCCTCAAGTTCTACATCTTCTTTTTCAAAAAATGCAGGCTCATAATGAGTGCCAACATTCAATATTGCACCACCGTGAGTCCTCTGTATGAAACCCTTTTCCTCCAGTACATGTAAATCTCTTCTTATTGTTGATTCAGAAACATTAAAAAGTTTACTCAGTTCAGAAACACTGATACTTTTATCCTTGCTTATAATTTCTGCAATCTTTAAGCGTCTCTCCTCACCAAACATCCTATCAGATACACTCATATTCATTCACATCCATTCAATATTATCCCGCTTAATTATGATTGATTTTGCTCAATTTTGATTATATACTATCGATTTTGATTTGTCAATGGGCAAAAAATAAAACAGGCACAAAGCCTGTTCACATAAATAGATAGATTTTATTTAGAAGTTATAAGCTGGCAGTCTAATGCCTTGTTTAATATAAGCGCTAACTCTCCCCTTTTTACAGTATCATCAGGGTTTAAACTTATGCCTCCTGTCAATCCAATCTCTTTTGCCTTGCCTAACACTCCTTCAGGCCATTTTAAATTTTTATAACCCAGGACATTTAACACAAAACCAAGAGCCTGCACATAAGTAACCTTACCATTAGGGTTAAATAGACCATTTCCTATTCCACTTGTAAAGTCTAACTTTGCGGCAAGATTTATATCTCCTATTGCCCAATAATTTTTAGGTACATCTTTAAAGGCAGGCGGCAGGTATTTGTACTTTTCAGCTTCCTGTCTGTATCCAGATATCCTGTTTATAAATACTACCATCATAGCTCTTGTAACAGGATCATTAATTCCATAAGTGCCATCAGTCTTTCCACTTACGATATCTAGACTTTTTAGTCTCATAACAGCATTATAATAAGGAGAATCAGCCAGTACATCAGAAAAGCTATTAGCTGCATCTACTTTTATCAAAGAGAAAGAAAATATAAAAATCAATGCAAATGCCAAAAAAGTTTTATTTAGTCTCAATAGTTAACTATCCCTCCTTATAAAAAAACCCGACGCCTTTAGCGTCGGGTTTTTTTACTTTTCAATTAGTGAATTGTTACTGTGTTAGCAGTTGCATCGTAATCTACTTTGTAACCAAATGCTTCTGCTAAGTATCTTGCAAGTACAAATGTTCTTCCCACATCTTTACCTGAAGCATCTACTGTTGTAGCTTTTGTCTCCATTGTCTGTGTGATTGTTGTACCATTCTTTACTATTGTCATTACATTGCTGCCTAGTGTGAATTTAACTATTGTGTCGCCTTTTACGAATGTTACAACTTTTGTAGCTGCATCATAGTAGGATTGAGCATTGAGAGCATCTGCAATGTATTTTGCAGGTACTAATGTCCTTCCATCTTTTACATATGGAGCTACGTCCATTGTCACTTTATTGCCATTTACTGTGTAGTCATTAGAACCTATTGTGAATACTACAGTTGACCCTGTTTGCTGGCTTGCAGCAACAGCAATTTCCACTTTGTTTGCTGCAAAATCAGAAGTTGCAACTATTCTCGTTGGGAATGCCGAGAACAACGTAGCTACTGCCTTTCCATTTTCGTCTGTTGTTACTGAAGTATTTACATTCGTTGCAGCAGAACCTGTTCCTCCTACATAAACAACTGGAGAATTGAAGTTAATATCTTTCCCAACAATTGGGTTACCATGGATATCTTTTAATGTAAATTCCACATTCCTATATTCGTTAGCTTTAATTTCTTTTACGCTAGCATCTAAGCTACCTAATTTTGCAACTAACTTAGCTATTGTAAATGAATATTGTTTATCAGCTGGAATAGCACTATTCACGTTGTAATCAGTATATGCACCCTCGATAATCAAGACATCCCCTGCTGGTAATTTTGCACTTACAGTAATTTTACCCGATGTAGGATCAAACGCTTTTCCATAAGTTGCGTTACCAACTGTCAAATAACCAGTATCAGCTACGCGTAACCATTTGCCCGTAGGAACATTTACTACGTTATTACCATCTGTTGCAGTTAAAGGATATTTGCTTGCATCTTCAAGATCTCCATTTGCTTTCTTTACGGTAAATTTAACATTCTTTGTAAGGTCTACCACAGGATTATTGTCCGTCCCACTTCCTTTTGCTGCTGGTTCTTTATTATCCATCGTAAATGTCACTGTATCAACAAGACCTGCAGCAAGATATCCGTCTTTTGGTGTCACCATGGTAGACTGAGCAGCCACAACATCAAGATCTACGCTACCTATAGCATAATAAGGAACATTAGTTGTGGGTGTATTCACTAAAGCTTTTATAGTTAATGTATATTTGTTTGCACTGCTGAGAGGTGGCAACACAACCTTATAACCGTCATATAACCCATCATTGTTTATATCAACAAGATTTGTTAAATCAATATTTGCTAAAAATTTGCCGTTTTCATATAAAACAGCTTTTGCCTCAGTATTAGGACTATAAGCTGCATATGGTATTTTTATTAAAACTGTTTCAGGATATGTTTCAAGAGCCTTTGTATCTCCGCTAAGATAATTGATAGTCGGTGTTAAACCGCCAAGATAAATATTAGCTTGGTCAGCATTAGAAGCAGTTACATATATTTTGCCATAGTTTGCAACCAAAAATGGTACTGTAGCATTATTTGCATTAACAACTACTATAGCAGTCTTGTCTGAATTTACAGCTAATTTAATTGTATCGGTTGTATCGGTTCCATTAGTTCCATTAGGATTAGCATACGTAAGTTGAGATACTGTTATCGTCTTTACATAATTGTCACCAGTGGAAATAAAGTGATCTCCATTACTATCATACTGTAAAGCATATGTGTCTGCCGTAACTGTTACATTATTATTGTTCAAGAAATTGGTAAGATCATCACCTGTTACAGCTTTTCCTGTATTATTGTTTATTACCTTTATAACAGGTGATATAACATCATTGATATTTACTGCGGATGGAGTTACTGTTAGTGTATAAACTGCTTGTGAAACTGTACCTACATTTGGTATTACATCATATACTGTTGGTGAAGATGAAGTTGTTCCACTTCCGCTTCCATAGTCTATACCAGCAAAACCCGGTGCCATTACGCTCATTATCATGGCAAAAACCAGTACGAAAGCCAATAACTTTCTCTTTAACATTTACTCTACCTCCTATTTTTTATGTAGTTTTTCACATTCTGTCGTTTTTGAAAATCATCCTCCTCTTTTCCCCTTACATCCCTCCCTTTTAAGATTCCTTATTTTGATTAAACTGCTTGATAGCTTTTGTTTAAGACTGTAGTCAACCTGTGAAAGGTGACCACAGAACAAACCTCTTTTTGTAAAAGGTTTCTTCTGTAGCCATCAGAAAGGCTACATATGAATTATTTCCCTCTCACAAAGTAATTATAGCAATGCAATGTTTACAAGTCAATAAATGTTACTATTTTGTAATAAAACTGTAATAAATCTTTAATAATTTTGTAGATGCTTCCTGAAATATTATGGTTTTATATCGTTAATTCTTCCAACATTGGCAAACAACCTGATTATATTATAGCATTAGGTATTTAATGAGTCAATAAATGTTACCAATTTGTAATATTTCTGTAATATTAATTTAACATTTCTTTTGAGTCTTTATTGAATTCCACCTTAATCAATTTTTCATTCCCATCCCATTTCACTGCATAGCCTATTTGTTGAGCTATTTCTGTTAAAGGGAAGTAGGAGGTGCCGTTTGAGAGGAAGGCTCCTTTTTGACCATTCGCTATGTCTTTATAGGATTTTATATCAACTGTAATGGCGTTACTACCCTTTGAAACAGTTAATTTATTGTTTTGAGAATCCCAAAATACTCTCGCTTTCATGTATTTTTGCAATACAACAGAGGATACAAAAGCTTTTCCATTTAATACTAAAATTCCATCTTTTACAACCATAAACTCATTGTTTACAGTTCCTTCAAGATTAGGCCCTACATCACTTAAAAAGTATGGGTCACTGATTAGATTAGAATAGGTCTTTAAAATTCTTTCGTTGTCCGTTATAGCATAGTTGTTTATTTTTCTTCCTTCAGGCGCATTTACCAAGTTATTCACATCAAAGTAAAATATAGATTTAACCCGCGGATACTTTGTCTTTAAGCCATTGTACATGCGGGTTATCTTTTCAATTGCGAAGTCTTCATAGTATTTCCCGTCAGTTATGGTATAGTGGGTAGCGCCAAATTCAGAAATCTGTATCGGCTTCCTTTCACTGAATGTGTCGTAAACATAATCTAATAACTCCAACGGGTCTTCTTGGTCTGCTCTTAGGTTTATATTGCCATTGTGATAAATTACGTTGTATATATTTACTCCAACCCAATCTACATAATCATCCCCTGGATAATATGACAATATATTTGATTGTGGGAATGTAAATACAGTCCACACCATCATGACATTTGGTGCTTCTTCTTCCATCACATCATGGACAAGTCGCCATTTTTCTATGTATTTTTTAGGATCGCCGCTATAGGCTGTCCAGTCTCCATTCATTTCAGATGCAAATCGCAAGAATACTGGTATGCCAGCTTCGTTTAATTTTTTTGCAAAACTTCTTAAATATTCATCATCTTTTACTTGGTCTAAGCCACCATTAGGTTCAAATGCTATATGAGCAGCCGCACCTACTTCTTTTAACTGGTCAATCCACTTTTGAGGGAATGGGCTTTTGTATCCGACGTAAATGAAAAAGGATGCATGCTTTTTACCTGTAAGCTCATTAAATTTTTTCATGTCCCCATTTATTAATGTGTCTTGATATACATAAGCTCCAAGATATGTACCTTTTGCAGGCTCATATTTTGACAGTTTATAGTCATCTACTTCAATTAGAACTCTCACATTTGAGTTTTTGCTAAGTAATTGCTCTGCTCTTGCAGGGGTAAAAGAAGAGCAGGTAAAAGTAAAAATTAAAATCAATAGTAGAATCTGTTTAATTTTTCTCATCTTAAACCTCCACAACTTTATCTTTGGATTTGTAAAGTTACATCAGGTAAAACTTCTATTTCAAACATTCTGTTCCAAGGGTATCTTACTTTCACTTCTATATCTTTTATGCCAACAGAGCTATTTCCCGCCTTTACTAGTTCTCCAATATATTTTCCCTTTATTGTATTAATAAGGGGCTTCATCTTTATTGAAAGTTCTTTATCTGCAGTTTTTTTGTCTATGTTATCTTTTGCCATGTGGTTTGACTCTGCCCATTTGTACATTTTATTTCTTACATCAGCTTGATAGGCAAAGTCGTCCGCATAACGTATAAAGGAGAAAGCTATAAAGCTTTTTATAGCGTCTTCTTCTTTGTAAGAAGGAAGTACGCTTTTGTCAAGGACCATTTTTAAAGACATTTCAGATATGACTGTCCCTATTGTGTTACTAGGAGTATTCCAGCCCGCATAGAGAAAGCTTAAGGGATTTAAGTCAAAGAGCACGTTGATTAGCTTTTTATCCGCCATATTAACATATGCAACATCTGCTATTCCGAAAATTTGTCCTTTACTTTTATATTTTTGTATGTCGTTTTTTATTCCTAAATTTTCATGTGTATGGACATATAATATACATTCGCCACTTGAATCGGTTTTTCCTCCTATAAAATTAATTTTTTCTTCTACAATTTTCTTAAGGTCTGCTCCTTCATAAGGCAAAATAACTTTATCAGGGTCTTTTACGTCATAAACGACATTAAAACGAGGAATTTGCTTGTAGTACTCATTTGCAAGCCTTGCCGTTATCTCCATGCCAATTTCATCAGCGCCATGGAGTACGTATACTTTATTCGATATTTGCTGTGTTTTCGCATATTGGTTAAGTTTTCGCGCCACCATATTTGACATGCTAAACTTCTGTGTGTCGTCAATGCCTATTACTAATGTTTTTATATATCCTTCTTTTGTCCAATCAATGAGCTTTTCATTTATTCCTTTATTTAACTCAAAAAGTTCAGTGTACTTAGCAAGCACATCAGCTGGTATGCTTTTTTTTATTTTTTCAAGGCTGGCTTTATCCTTTTCTTGATTAAAAAGGTCAACTTTATCAGATAACTCTGAAAATTCTTTTAGTCTGTCACTGTATTTTACATACTGGTAGTCGGAAAATTGTGTAGGTGTAATGCGAGGTATTATTGAAAATATGATTATATTTTTGATTTCACTCTCTGTCAAAAATTTATAAAGGAGCGAAAGTCTTTCTTCATAATCTTTATAGTTTTTGATATCACGGGATGCTATAAGGCCTCCATTCAAATACTGTTGCAGTGATATTACAACAGCATAAACGTTACTTCTAGGAATAACCTCATTAAGCCATTCATTAAGCGCTTCAAAGTTTCCCGGTTTCGTGTAGTCATCAAGTACATGTTGGGGAGGCAAAATTAATTTTTTCCCCCACATATTTGTCAAAAGGCTTACGTTTTGAGTATTTACAGGGCGGCTGTCAAGAGGTATAAAAATTATGTCGTCTTTTGGAAGGGTGAATTTTTCGTTGTAAGTAGAAACTGGGAAAAAAAGTACGCATAAAATTAGTGCGACTAATAAAAACCTCTTAATCATATTTTCTCCTGCTCTCTTTTTGTATAAATTATACCATAATGAAAAAATTTTTTCACTTACCGTCAAAACCTAATGTAATAACTTTTGATGATGGATATTTACGCAATTACACCTATGCTTATTCTATACTTAAAAAATTGGGAATGAAGGCAACAATATATTATAGTAAGCTATGTCCCAGATGAAGTGGACAGGCAAAAACCGGGTATATATGTTCCACATTTTACATGGGAACAAGCAAAAGAAATGGTGGATAGTAGGGTAATAGAAATTGGGAGTCACACATATGACCTTCATAAATATGGGTCAAATGGCTCTAAAGAAATTCCAATAGTAATGGGACAAAATCCTATGCAACAAATTTAGCCTTTCTTCTGTACTTCCCAAAGCAGAAAATTTATCTCGCGCTAAAACATCGGCATATTCTTCAACGATTTTTCTGCTTACTACAGGGCTAATCTTGTTTAAAATCCAGTAATCAAGCACTTTTGCTGGATAACTTCTTTTACTGATAAAACCTGAAATTAGAATATTGGTATCAATTACTGCTCGCATTTTCGCACTTCCTTTATTTCTTTCTGTACATCAGTTTCAGAAAGTCCTGCTTTTTCAGCCTTATCTCTAAATTCGTTTAAAATTTGTGTAATTTCTAACTGTTTTGTCCTTTTCGCAAGTTCTTTTAACTCATTGTACATGGAGTAATTGATTATAACTCCTTTTGGTTCAGATCGAGAAGAGACTATTATCACATCGCCTTTTTCTACTTTTTCTAAATATTCACCTAATTTGGGTCTTAATTTGTCTACTCCAACGATTTCTTCCATCTGTTTTCACCTCCAGATTAATTTTAAAATTAATTTCTAGATATATTATAACCTTTTTGTTCATAACTATCAAGTAAAATTTAAAGGCTGGATATTCACCAGCCCTTATTCCTTGTCTTTTAACATTGCCCCTATAAAATCTCTAAACAATGGATGGGGTTTTAAAGGTCTTGATTTAAACTCTGGGTGAAACTGGGACGCTACAAAATAAGGATGGTCTTTTAATTCTATTATTTCCACCAATTTCTCATCAGGTGAAAGGCCTGAAAGTACAAGACCTTTTGAAGTTAAAAGTTCTCTATATTGATTATTGAATTCGTACCTATGTCTATGCCTTTCATAAATTAATTCGTCTTTATAGGCTTCATAAGCTTTTGTTCCTTCAATTACTTTGCAAGGATACACTCCTAATCTCATAGTACCGCCTTTTTCATCTATGTCCTTTTGTTCAGGCATGAGGTCTATTACAGGATGGGAAGTATGCGGGTCAAATTCTGTGGAATTAGCCCCTTTTAGTCCTGCTACATTTCTTGCAAATTCTATTACAGCGCATTGCATACCAAGACACAATCCAAGGTAAGGAATTTTGTTTTCCCTTGCATACTGGATGGCCCTTATTTTGCCTTCAATGCCTCTATCACCAAATCCTCCAGGCACTAATATGCCATCTACTCCTTTTAAAAGCATCTCTACTGTCTCATTATTCACATGCTCCGCATTCACCCATCTTATGTTAACAGCGGCACTATGATAAACTCCTGCGTGCTTTAATGCTTCTACAACGCTTATATAAGCATCGTGTAAGTCAACGTATTTTCCCACCAAAGCTACTTCTACCTGTTTTGTGGGGTTCTTTTCTCTTTCTACGTATTCTCTCCATTGTTTTAAATCCGATTGACCAAGAGGCAAATTTAATCTTTTTAACACATATTCATCTACTTTTTGTCTTTCGAATTCCAATGGTACTTCATAAATTGATTCTACGTCTCTATTTTCTATAACCGCTTCTACCTTTACATTGCAAAAAAGGGCGATTTTTTCTTTTAAGTCCTGCGTTAGAGAAAGTTCTGTTCTGCATACAATCATATCCGGTTGAATACCTATAGAGCGTAATTCTTTGACACTGTGTTGGGTAGGTTTTGTTTTTAATTCCCCTGTCTTTCCAAGATGAGGTACTAATGTGACATGAATAAACATTACATTTTCTTTACCTTGTTCAATTGCTACTTGTCTTATAGCTTCAAGGAAAGGAAGGCTTTCTATGTCTCCTACTGTTCCGCCAATTTCCGTTATTACCACATCTACATTTTTTTCTTTTGCAACTCTGTATACTCTTTCTTTAATTTCGTTTGTTATATGGGGGATTACTTGCACTGTGGCGCCGAGATAATCCCCTTTTCTCTCTTTTGTAATGACAGACCAGTACACTTTACCTGCTGTTACATTGCTACTTTTGGTAAGGTTAGTGTCTATAAATCTTTCATAATGCCCAAGGTCTAAGTCTGTCTCCGCCCCATCTTCTGTAACAAAAACTTCACCATGTTGGTATGGACTCATGGTACCCGGGTCTATGTTTATATAAGGGTCAAATTTTTGAATAGCAACTGATAGGCCGCGACTTTTTAAAAGCCTTCCCAATGATGCAGCAGTTATTCCTTTGCCAAGAGAGGATACAACTCCTCCTGTTACAAAAATATATTTTGTCATTTTCTCACCTCTTAAGTGTATTATCGTTTTTTTTAGACTGACTTTTAATGGTTTTTAACACATAAAAAAATCTCTATTTTGGAAAAATAGAGACTCGTACCCCTTTAAGTTTAGATGGATTTTGTTGAATTTTTACAATACCGCCAGTACATAAAAACACCTCGTAAAAAATAAATACTTATTTATTATATAGGATTTTGAAGTGATTGTAAAGAGGATAAAGCATCTCACCTCACAAATTAAATCAATCACTTTAAATTATTATAACACAAATTGCATTAGTTTTTGCAAAATATTATAATGTTGTAAGATATTAAAATCTCAAAGCTTTATCTTATTGAAAAGGAGGAAAAATATGGCTGCAGATTATCACGTCCACATAGAAAACGGCCCTTATACTATAGAATGGCTTAAAAAGTTTATAGATTCTAGTTTAAGTAAAGGTCTAGTTGAGATTGGCATTTCTGAACACGGGCATAGGTTTAAAGAAGGATATAATGCGTATAAAAGTGACGGTTTCAGAGGCAAATGGATAAAAGATTATATGGATCAAAGCATTTCTGACTATGTTGAACTTATAAAGGAAGCAAAAGCAATGGGTTTGCCTGTAAAATTGGGTATTGAAGCAGACTACTTCCCAGGAAAAGAAAAGGAAATAAAAGAATTTCTAGAGCCTTATCCATGGGATTATGTAATAGGCTCTGTTCATTGGATTGAAGATTGGGGTATAGACCTTGAAGAATCTATAGAAGAATGGAAAATAAGAGATGTTGATGCGATTTATCTCGAATATTTTAATATAATTGAAAAAATGGCTAAAACAGGCTTATTTGATATTATAGGACACATTGACCTTGTGAAAATTTTTGGATTTAGGGCAAAGCCTTATACTTTTGATAAAATAAGACGAAATATTAAGGAAATCTCTAAAGCAGGCATAGTAATTGAAATTTCTACTGCAGGTTTTAGAAAACCAGTAGGAGAAATTTATCCTTCCAAAGAAATAATGGGAATGGTTAAGGAATATAATATACCTATTGTAGTAAATTCTGACGCTCATAATCCTTACGATGTGGCAAGAGATTTTGACAAAGCTTATGCTTATGTAAAATCATACGGGATAAGCACTCTTTATTATTTTGAAGGAAGAAAAAGAACACCCTATAATATTTGAAGGAGCAGGAAAGCTTGCTCCTTAGTTTGTGGGCAAAGTCAAAAATTTTTTGAAGAAGATATTTTGCATCGTAGCTCCGATGTTCCAAAGCGACAAAACTAAAGCTTGACCTTCGGGTTCCAGGAGGGTCCCGGGCACAACTTCCGGCTTTTTTAATATATCACTTTGAAGCAAAGCACAGCAAAACCAGCAGTATAGATATCTGAAAAATATCACAAAAATTCTACAGCATTTCTACTTTAAATCCTGTTAAATAGTATAGCTTCTCATTAATTTCTTCTAGCGTTTCTTTCTCGATAGGAGAAGAAGTTATAATTTTTACAATCATGTTGTCCATATATATACTGGGATTTTTCTTTAAAAGAATCCCTTTTTCTTCAAAAATATTTTTAACTATGTTTATTATTTCAAATTGATTGCAACTGTTGCTTATCCCTATAGGCCATCCTGTCTTTTCTGACAATTTTTTAATCAGTTCTGTGTACTTTTCACCCACTACTTTTGATATAAATGAAAGCTCAATATACTTAGAACCATCCGAGGATGTCTTTATGCTTTTTTTGTAAATTTTATGTGGAAGCTCTGAGAATTCTTCATCAATTATTTTCAAAGCTTTATTTTGCTCCATTCTATCTTCAAAATTGCTATTTGCTATAATAATTTCTTTCTTCTCATTTGGAATTTCCTTTTTATCATTTGCAATTAATAAAGTTAAGCCTGTCTCACTATAAAACTTGTCTTTAACTAGATCTAAATCATTAATTTTTCCTTCTATCTTTACTATAACTTTCTTTTCCATGTTCATATATGAAACTTTTTTTATTAAAACTTCTTTAGGAAGTATTTTTGACAAAATGCTGTTTATTGCTGAAATATTGATATTCTTGTTAAGCTCTATTTTCCAACCTGTTTTCTCTTCAAATTCTTTAAATTTTTCAGAGTACTTCTCTCTTGCCACATCGGGAAAATTGAAATATAAAAGAGCTATTTTTTCTTCAAACCTTGCACCTTTTTTATACAACCCTGATTCAGGGCCAAAATATTCATCTACAAGGGAAAGCATTTGATTTAGCTCCATTACTTCCTCTTTTTGAAGATTTTTCAATTCATCTTCAGTTACTGCATGATACAAAAACATCCGTTTTTTATCAGGTTCAAAGTATATAGTATTGTTTAGTAATTCTTTCAAGTTTTCAATGTTAACACCTTTTCCCCAAATTTGTGCTATTTCTTCAAGAGATAATGCCTGTTTTACACCTATTTTTTCAACTATAAATTGCCATAAATCTTTTATATTTTCTTGAGTCAATGCACAATTTTGATTCATAGAAGGATAAGACTGTTTCTCAATTTGCTTTCTTGGATTTTTTATGTCAATTTCATAAATGTCACCATTTGAAGGTATGTATACTTCTGACTTTAAGTCTTTTTGAACTTCTTTTCCGAGAAAATTTATTATTTCCGGATCTCCATGAACAAGAAATATTTTTTTAGGGTAAAGACTATTAGCAAGTGCTAGTATTTCTCCCATGTCAGCGTGAGCTGACAGAGCAAATTTGTCAATACTGCATTTTATCAATATTTCTTTATCGTCAATTTTAATTTTTCTGTTTTCAGGGCTTTCTTCCATGATATCTAACAGTCGCCGGCCGGGAGATTCTTCATCTTGATAGCCAGTTATGGCAATTAAATTTTTTTCATCCTGTGCAAGTTTTTCAACATACCACTGACTTGGGCCTCCGGTTATCATACCTGAACTTGATAGGATTACACATGATTCTTTTATAATTTCTTCCCTCATTTCAGGCTTTTCAACTGCTATAACATTGTCATCAAAAAATATATCATTACCCTTGAAAATTTTTTTAGCAAGGTTTTGCCTTAGATAATTGGGATTTAATTTGTAAACCCTGCATACTTCTCTCACCATGCCGTCAACATATACTTTTGTTTTTAATAGCCCTTTGTTTATTGCTTTCTTTAAGATAAGTATAATTTCTTGGGCTCTTCCCAGTGCAAATGCAGGTATTATGACTTTTCCACCTTCGCTTATTATAGAAGATACTTTTTCAATAAGCCTCGTTTCTTCTAATTCCCTGTTGGCATGCAGCTTGTCTCCATATGTAGATTCAAATATTGCTACATCCGGTCTTAATTTAGGTATAAAAGCTCCTTCTATGGTATTCTGCCTAAATCCAGAAAAATCGCCTGAATAAAAAACGCTTCCTTCTTCTGAGGTAATATAAACTGAGGCTGCACCTAATATATGACCTGCAGGATATAATGTAACTTTTATTTGTGAATCGGAAAAAGGCGTAAAAGTATATCCTGGTGTATAACAAAGTACCCTATCTAACATATCTTTGACGTGGTTTTCGGCATAAATAGGTATTTCACTTTCTCTCTCCATTATTTTTAAGCTGTCGTATAGCAATACTCTTGTTAGGTCTTTTGTAGCATGAGTCATATATATTTTAGCTTGGGGATACATTCTTGATATAATAGGTAATGCACCTGTATGATCCAAGTGGGCATGACTTACTATTATGGCATCAACACCGCCATGTTCTTGAATCAAACGAAAATCAGGAAGATTATCCTTTGTAGATGACATACGTATTCCGCAATCAAGTAATATGTTTTTACCATCAAGATTAATGAGATAACATGAAGCACCTACTTCATTAGCTCCTCCAGAAAATATAGCTTTCATAAAAACCACCTTTTTGAGTTTATTTTGCTAAAGTAAAAGGAGCAAGGAAAACTTGCTCCTTTTTTCATTTATATATATCCCCTCTTGTACTAAAAACTCTCACTCTAATAACAAAATCTACGTTGTCAATCTCAATTTTATATCCCATTGTCCTCTATCCTTAATACCTTTTTTGCTTCTTCTAAAGTTATATATTCTCCCTCGCTTTCTTTTAACAATTTTTCCTCTCCATAGGTCATTTGTTCTACTTCTAAAGCTTTCTCCCAATCGCTAAATTTTTTTATAAGCTCTTTCTTTTTTCTCTTTAAGATACTCAGCAAAGTCAATTACTTCACCAATTTCTTTCTCCGGTAAAAAATCTGTAATTTCATTTAACTTTTTTATTATGCTACTATTTTGCATTTTTATTACCCTAATAAAATTTACTTTGTATATATTATATCATCTTTATAATATTCTGACAACAATCTTTATTTCTATATTAGCCCCTTTACCGCTCTTGCTTTTATTATGCTATTTAATTTATTTAGCGACTCTACCGCCTCATCAGGAATTTCTTTGTCCGTACTTACAATCATAAGGGCAGTTCCATCATTTTTATTGGGGCTTACTTGCATAGTTGAGATGTTTATGCCAAAGTCTCCTAATACATTCCCAATATGACCTATAACCCCTGGTACGTCTTTATTCTTAACAAATAGCATGTTTTCTGTAGGCTCAAAATTTACTTTATGGCCCATATACTCTACAATTCTTATTTCTTCTCCATATGTGGTTCCAGCAAATTGTGTGGTTTTGCCATGAGTGTCTGTAATCTTGAGAATGATAAGGCTTGAATAGTGGTTTATTTCTTCGATTTTTCCTTCTACAATCTCTATTCCCATTTCTTTTGCCCTTAATTTTGCATTTACAACACTTACATCCTCTTCTAATACAGGCTTTAAAAAGCCTTTAAGAGCATAGAGAGTGACAATCTCTGTATTAGTTTTTGAAATCTCTCCTCTATATATCACTTCAACTAATCTAACAGGAGTTTCATTTATTTGATAATAAAGTGCTCCCATGGCCTCGGCTAATCTCATGTATGGTTTAAGCTGTGAAAATTCATCGGATTTTACACCTGGTAAATTTACTATGTTTCCGTACAAATTGCCGTTTAAAGCCGAAATTACTTCTTGAGCAATTGATATGCCTATGTTTTCTTGTGCTTCATAAGTCGAAGCTCCAAGGTGAAGAGTAAAGACAACATTTGGCAGTTCAAGAAGAGGATTGTGAAAATCTTGTCGTTCTACATTATATTTGGGCTCTACTTCAAGAACATCCAAACCTGCTGCCGCTACAATGCCCTCTTTTATGGCATTGTAAAGTGCCTTTTCATCAATAATGCCTCCTCTAGCAGCATTTACTATTCTAACTCCTTTTTTCATCTTTTTAAATTCTTTTTCCCCAATCATTTTTTTTGTCTCTTCCGTTTTTGGGAGATGGATTGTTATAAAGTCTGATTGCTGAAGTAATTCATCCAAAGTAACTTTTTCTACTCCGTATTTTTCAAAACGACTATCAGGCATATAAGGGTCGTAAGCAATTACTCTCATGTTGAATGCTGCCAGCCTTGCAGCAACAAGGGAACCGATTCGACCAAAACCTATTATACCTACAGTTTTACCATTTAGTTCAACGCCTTTGAATTTATCCCTTCTAAAGTCTCCATTAAGGCCAGCATGATATGCCTGTGGTATATTTCTGGCTATAGCCAGCATAAGACCAACGGTCAATTCCGCTGCAGCAACGATATTCCCAGTAGGAGTATTTACAACAAGGATTCCTTTTTCGGTAGCTGATGACACATCAATGTTGTCAACCCCATTTCCCGCACGACCTATTACCTTTAACTTCTCGCCTTTTTCGATGAGTTCTCTATCCACTTTTGTAGCACTTCTAACAATAATAGCATCATAATTTTTAATAATTCCTAAAAGCTCTTCTCTCGAGATATTAGTTTTCACATCTACTTCAGCGTGTTTTTTAAGATACTCAATCCCACTTTCTGATATTTTTTCTGTGACAATTATCTTCAAGATTTATCCCTCCTTATCTATTGCATCTTTCAACGCCTCAAGGGTTTTAGTAAGCATTTTTTCAGTAACATAACCCATATGACCTATTCTTATAATTTTCCCTTTTAAAGGTCCTTGCCCTCCTGTTATTAATACCCCATGTTTTTCTTTCATGTGGCTTATAATTTCTGATGCTTTGTATTTTTCAGGAACTTTTATAGCAGTTATTAAATCAGAAGCTATCTTTTCTTCCGGCAGCAGCTCTAATCCCAGGCTCTTTATGTATTCTCTCACTCTTTTTCCATAGTCAGCTTGCCGCTTGTATACATTATCCAATCCCAATTCCAAAAGCATATTTGTCGCTTTTGCTACAGCCATTATTGTGGAAACAGCAGGAGTAGCAGGAGTATCGGGGTTAGGCTTTAAAACGCCTTCTCTTGCTTTTTTCAAGCTAAAATAATATTTTGGAAGATTAGAAGTTTCAGCCATTTTCCATGCTCTTTCACTTAAAGCAACAAAGCTAAGTCCAGGTGGGGACATCAGGCACTTTTGAGAACAGGTTATTACTGCATCAATACCCCACTCGTCCATTTCAAGGGGTATACCACCTAAAGAGCTTACAGCATCAACGACAATTGCTACCCCGTATCTATTAGCAATTTTTGCAATTTCTTTTACGTTATTTGTAACTCCTGTGGAAGTTTCATTATGGGTAACTAAAAGGGCTTTGTAATTGCCATTTCTTAATTTATCTTCTAATACGTCAAGGTCTACGGCGTTTCCCCAGCCAAAGTCTTGAAGTTCTGCATCAAGGCCATATGCTCTTGCTATGTTATAAAATCTTTCTCCAAAATAACCTATACTGGCAACTAATACTTTATCTCCTGTGGAAAAAAGATTTGCAATGACAGCTTCCATTCCACCTGTTCCTGATGAGGTCAACGTGATAACTTCATTTTTAGTTTTAAATATTTCTTTTAAATTTTTATTGAGATTAGAAAATAATTCATAAAAATCTTCCGTTCTATGGTGTAAAGGCTGTGCACCCGCAACTTTTTTTACATCTTCCGGCACCATTGTAGGCCCTGGTGTCATCAATATCATTTCTTTCATTTTATCACTCCTTGTTACTAGATGTATATTTAATATGATAAATCAATAAAGTAAAAAATGCAATAGTAAAAAATACATTTGTCCACGTAAAATGTACATTGTTAAAAAAATATCGATTACTGATATGCAAAAATAAAATTTTATTGTCTTAAAAGATAAAAATTACTCTAAAAAAAGACTCCTTAAGATAAAACCTTAAGGAGCCTTTTGCATTTGTCCTGTAGCAGACACGGTTACAACATTTGGCAAAGATGCCGTTGCATAAAATATTCCATATTTTTCATTTGCAAATTCTGTAACTTCTTTTCTATTTCCAGCATCTAAACTGTCATTTCCAGCAGACGTAACGATTAGTGCACCTTTCTTTTCAGCATATTTAGCTGTTTAATACTTTTATTGCCTTATCTAATTGATTATCCTTATTATTTAATTCTTCGAGCATTTTAACCATTGCATCGTATGTGTTTTTATCAAAAACCCCTGTTGGAGTCAACCCCGCTTTTTTTTGTAGCTTTTTTACAGCGTTTGCTGTTTTAGGGCCAAAAATGCCATCTTCTGGGCCAGCATTAAATTTCAAGATATTTAAATGTTTCTGTAGAATTTTTACATCATTTCCTTTGGAACCTACCTTTAACGTACCGTTAAATTTAATCGAAGGAGTATATTGAGTACTTGCCACATATATATCTGGTTTCAAGCCTTGCTTGTCAATATATCTACCTGAAGGGAGCTTATACCTTGCAATCGTAAGTTTAAAGCCACTTCCATCCGGCAGTGGCACTACCGATTGGACAGTTCCTTTTCCAAAAGATTTTTCTCCCACTAATATACCTACTTTTGTATCTTGTATGGCTCCTGCTAATATTTCAGCTGCAGAAGCAGTATTGCCATTGATTAAAACTGCTAATCTGTACTTAGGATTGTTAAGATAAGAATAATATACTTCATCCTCTCCATCCTTTTTCTCTACAGTCACCACAACCCCTTTTGGAACAAAGAAGTTTGCAACGGTTACCACCTCTGTTAATAAGCCGCCAGGATTGTCCCGCAAATCAAGGATTATTCTATTTACATTGTTTTTGTCCATGTAAAGTAATGCTTTTGTTATACTAGATGTAGTATTCTCATTGAATTCTTGTATTCTTATGTATCCAACTCCCTGGATTATTTTATAGGAAACTGGGTTGACTCGAATTATTTGCCTTGTAAGTTCAAATTCTCTTGTTGCCCCTCCTACGTCAAACGTAACCTTTACTTTTGTGCCTTCCTCCTCTATTATCATATTTACTACATCGTTTATATTCATCCCCTCAATGCTTTTGTCGTTTACTGCTTTTAAGATATAGCCACTTTTGATTCCAGCTTTTTCAGCAGGCGAACCTTCTAAAACAGAAATTACAACAATTTTTCCGTCCTTTTCTGCCAAGACCATTCCTGTCCCACTAAAAGTTCCATAAGTATTTTTAGTAAAATCTTTGAACTCTTCTTTTGTAAAATATGTACTGTACTCATCAAGGCTTGAAAAAATTCCTTTTAAAGCCGCTTCTTTAAGTTGCTCATACGTCACATCTTCTACGTAGTTATCTTTTATATACTTCATTATAGAACCAATGTCCGCAAGGTTATCATATAATTGCTGGTCTTCTTGAATCTGTGTTGAGGTCTCAGAAAAAGCAGGAACTGGAATAGCAAAAACAACACTTATTACAAGGATAAATGTCAAAAATAGCGACAAGAATTTCTTCACAATATATACCTCCATCCCTAAAAAGTTATAATTTCTTTCTTTCCTGTTAGTTTAATTATATCACAATGCATCCAAAATTAAAGGTTTCCCTATATTGATAGAGAAACCTTTGAAACTTGAGCACCATTGTTTTCACAATGGAGTTTGTATACTCTGTAATCAATTCCCATATAAGTATACACACTTCCCACACTTTCCACTACTTTATCTGCTTTATCTTCTGGGCAAATAGCCATAATTGTAGGACCTGCTCCACTTAGAAAAGCAGAATAAGCTCCTGCTTCTAAAGATTTTTCAAAACAGGCATACATTTCAGGTATAAGTTTAGATCGATATTTTTGATGGAGCATATCTTGACTAGCAATTTTTAACAAATCGTACCTTCCGCTAAACAAAGCAGCTGTCAAAAGAGAAGACCTACCTGTATTGAATACAGCATCTTTAAAGTCTATTTTTGGTGGTAATATATTTCTTGCTATCTCCGTCTTTAAAACTTTCTTTGGAGTAAAAGCAATAAACGTTAAATCATTTTCTAATTCTTTTTTTACATAATAAGTATTTACTCCATCAAAAACTGTTACATTTAGTCCTCCATTTAGAGCAGGACCTACGTTGTCAGCGTGTCCTTCCATGGAAGCTGCAAGGTTTAAAATCTCCTTATGGGTTAAAATACCCCCTGCAAGTTCATTTGCCGCCAACATCCCGCCAATTATCGCTGCAGCACTACTTCCAAGACCGCTACCTATAGGAATGCCATTTTTTATCTCTATTTTTAAGCCTTTATATTGTGTTTCTGTTTTTTCAAAAATTATTTTAGCCGCTTTATAAACAAGGTTATTCTCTGTCGTCTCTATTTCTTTATAGTCCTCTCCTGAAACTTCAATAATAAGCCCTTTTTCTATAAATCCCATAGAAACTTCTGTGTACAAATTTAGTGCTACTCCTATGCAGTCAAAACCAGGTCCCAAATTTGCTGAAGAAGCAGGAATTCTCACCTGCACCATATCGCTATCCATACAAAACTTCCTCCAATGCTTTTAGATTTGCCTCTATCGTTTTTATCTCTCCTCCTAATTTAACAGCTGTATCTGGATCTTTTAGGCCATTTCCAGTTAACACACAAACAACAGACTCTCCTTCTTTAAAAAATCCTTCCTTGTATTTTTTTATAACCCCTGCAATAGAAGCTGCTGAAGCAGGCTCTGCAAAAATGCCCTCCTTTTTAGCTAAAAGGTTATAAGCTTCTAGTATTTCTTCATCTGTAACTTTGTCAATAAGTCCACCCGACTCATCCCTTGCAGCAACTGCCTTTCGCCAGCTGGCAGGGTTGCCTATTCGTATAGCTGTTGCAATAGTCTCTGGGTTTTCAATTACTCTGTTTTCAACTATAGGCGCAGCCCCAGCAGCCTGAAAACCTAACATTTTAGGAAGTCTCGTTATTTTTTTGGCATTATAATATTCTTTAAAGCCCATCCAATAGGCAGTAATATTCCCCGCATTTCCAACAGGGAGGGCAACGTAAGAGGGTGCATCTTTGAGTTCATCACATATTTCAAAAGAAGCCGTCTTTTGTCCTTCTAATCTATAAGGATTTATGGAATTCACCAAAGTTATGGGAAATTTTTTCGAAATTTCTCTAACCAATTTTAAGGCATCATCAAAGTTTCCATTTATGGCAATGACTTTAGCACCATAAGCAATTGCTTGAGCAAGCTTTCCTAAGGCAATTTTGCCACCAGGTATGAGTACGATGCTTTTAAGACCTGCTTTTGCTGCATAGGCAGCTGCAGAAGCAGAAGTATTTCCTGTTGAAGCACACACGACTGCATTAGAGCCCTCTTCTTTTGCCTGCGATACTGCTACAGTCATACCCCTGTCTTTAAAAGAACCTGTTGGGTTTAACCCTTCATATTTCAGATATATTTTTATGCCTGGAAAAAGTTTTTGAAGATTTATAGCCTCATAAAGAGGTGTATTGCCTTCTTTTAAAGTAACTATGTTTTCCTCTTTTATTTTAGGTAAAAATTCTCTATAAGCTTTTATTAGTCCTTGCCACTTCACTATTATTCCTCCTCTACTCTTATGACGCTTTCTATGCTTTCTACTTCTTTCATGTTTTGTATTTCATCTAAAGCTTCAAACACCTTCCCTGTATTCGCAATATGAGTAATCAAAACAATCTCTGCAGTATCTTTCAAAACCCCTTTTTGCACCACCGATAAAAGACTTATCCCTTTGTCTCCTAATATTCCAGTAATTTTGCTCATTACACCAGGTTTATCAATGGCTATGAGTCTTATATAATATTTGGATGCAGTATCCACAACAGGAAGAAGGTCCGCATCCTCGCAGCCATTTTGAATTACAATGTGGTTTTTCACATCCATTATGTCTGCAACAACCGCACTAGCAGTAGGCATCATACCCGCTCCTTGCCCATAAAACATGACTTCACCTACCGCATTTCCGTCAACTAAAATAGCGTTAAAGACTCCATTTACGCTGCTTAAAGGATTGTCTTTTTTTATCATAACAGGATGTACCCATGCTTCTAATCGCTCGTTTTCGTCAATTTTTGCATAAGCTATGAGTTTTACATGGTACCCCAATTCTTCGGCATATTTTATGTCAGATTTAGAAATGGACTTTATACCTTTTGTGTAAATTTTTTCAGGCAAAATGAATTTGTTAAATGCTAAAGTGCAGAGTATAGCAAGTTTTCTTGCCGCATCGAAACCTTCCACGTCATCTGTGGGGTCTGCTTCTGCATAACCTTTTTGCTGAGCCTCTTTTAAAGCTTCTTCAAAGTCTAAACCTTTTTCTTTCATTTCTGTCAATATATAATTTGTAGTTCCATTTAATATTCCTTTGATTTCGTATATTTTATTCGCCGCAAGACATTGTTTTAATGGCCTGATAATTGGAATGCCTCCACCAACTGATGCCTCATAGAGAAGATTTACTTTATTTTCAGTTGCAAGTTTTATTAGCTCTTTCCCGTGAACTGCTATAACTTCTTTGTTAGCAGTGACGACATGCTTGCCTTTCTTAAGGGCTTTTATGATATATTCCAAAGCAGGATGTTCTTTCCCCATCACCTCAACCACTACATCTATTTCTTCATCTTCTAAAATGTCGTTTGCATCAAAAGTTATTTTCCCTTCTGCAAAGGATGCCCTTTTTTTATTAGGGTCTTTTACAAGTATCTTCTTTATCTCAATTTTTTCCCCCAACTTTTTTTCAATGTTTTTACCGTTTTGGTTTATTAAATGAACTACGCCTGTTCCAACTGTGCCAAGCCCCATTAGTCCTATTTTCATTCTCAATCCCTCTCATTCTCCCAAAATTTCTATCTTCCTAACTCCGTTTTGACTAGACAATTTTTCAAGAAAATTTTCTAAGCTCATTTCCATGTACTGGGTGTCAACAGAAATTGTCACATTGGCTACACCCATAGAAGGCATACTTTGATTTATGGTGACAACATTGCCCCTTGCTTTTGCTACCACATCCAAAATAGAAGAAAGCACACCTGGCATATGGTCTAACAGCATAGATAAAGTTATGATTTTCCCTTTGCTAAATTTAGAAAAGGGAAAGACATAATCTCTATACTTGTAAAAAGCACTTCGAGAAATACCTACTTGTTTTACTGCTTCATTGATAGTTCTCACTTTACCTGATTCTAATAATTCTTTTACTTTTAAAGTTTTTTTAAGAGAATCCGAAAGGATTTCCTCTCTTATTATATAAAGTTTACTATCTTCCCCCACAATTTCACCTCCTATTGTTCTTTTTGAATAGACAATATTCCATATATGATATACATTTTATCACATTAAATTATAAAAATCAATAGGAGGTCACGTTTACTAGAAAAAAGCCATTGACAGAAAATAGATATATACTCTATAATTGTTTATAAAATTACGTGCTTCTCTCATTTTTTTAAAACGGTTCTTTAAGATATTTTTATTTGCTTTGTATTTTTAACTAGTATTTTAAAAAGTTAAATGTAGTATTATTTTGCTTTAATACAATAGCGTAATAATATATCATCATAATAAAGTGATAAATACTTTTGTTTTTATACTGGAAAAGAAGGTATGAGGTTTCTGATTGAAAAATTTAATTTAATAATTAATTGCTATAAGGAGGTAATTTAGTGACACATTCAAAGGAATTTTTTAGAAGGAAAACTTTAGAAATGATATTAGCTGATGCAGAAAGTGAACAATATAAACTTAAAAAGTCATTGACAGCAGTTGACCTTGTCGCATTAGGATTGGGAGCAATTATAGGTACAGGTATATTCGTTCTTGCTGGTGTCGCCGCTGCTGAAAAATCTGGCCCTTCAATTGTTCTTTCTTTTATTTTAGCAGGACTGGCTTGTGCTTTCGCTGCAATTTCTTACGCAGAATTAGCATCAATGTTCCCAATTGCAGGTTCCACTTATAATTATGCATATATCGCAATGGGAGAATTTATTGCGTGGATAATTGGATGGGATTTAATACTTGAGTACGTCCTTGCACTTCCTGCAATAGCTTTGGGCTGGTCCAGTTATTTTACCAATCTTCTTTCAAGCCTAGGGGTAAATATTCCCGGTTGGGCTACTCATTCTTCCTTGCAAGGCTCAGGAGGACTTATTAATATTCCAGCAATAGGAATCCTTATTATTATCGCCATTTTAAATTACATCGGTGCAAAAGAAACAGCAACTATTAATAATATCGGGGTTGCCTTTAAAGTGTTTGTGGTACTTTTCTTTATTTTTGTTGGCATATCCCATGTAAGGCCAGTTAATTGGCAACCTTTTATGCCTTATGGTTGGAAAGGTGTTTTTAAAGGTGCTGCAATTGTTTTTTTTGCATATATGGGCTTTGATGCAGTTTCTACTGCTGCTGAAGAAACAAAAAATCCAGCGAAAGATATGCCTATTGGAATTTTGGGTTCCCTCGGAATAAGTACTCTTTTATATATTGCTGTTTCAGCAATTTTGACAGGTGTTGTTTCATATGGAGAGTTAAAAGATACAGCTCCTGTTGCAAAAGCTTTAGGTTTGATAGGTTTAAACTGGGCACAAGGGCTTGTTTCTTTAGGTGCTATAATAGCTATTACCACCGTGCTATTAGTTATGTTTTATGGTGCTACAAGAATAATCTTTGCTATATCTCGTGATGGATTGCTTCCACCCACTTTTTCAAAAGTTCATCCAAAATTTAGAACACCCGCTTTCTCTATATATCTCATAATGATTGTAACAACTCTGGCAGCGGGATTTTTGCCAATAGACATAATCGCAGAGCTTGTAAATATGGGTACTATGTTTGCTCTTATAATAACTTCTGCTGCTGTTATAGTATTGAGATACAAGCAACCCGAATTGCCAAGAAATTTTAAAGCTCCAGGTGTACCATTGACACCTATTTTGGCCATTTTTTTTATCCTTTTGCTTATGTTATCTCTTTCCTGGCAAACATGGGTTAGATTTATTGTATGGTTTGTAATAGGGCTTTTTATTTATTTTGGTTATGGGAGATATCACAGTATATTAGCCAAATTAAAAGAATATCAATAAAAAATGCGGCAAAAGCCCAAAACTTTGCCGCATTTTTTATATTTCTACCAAATCACTTTCAATATTTCTTAAAGCCAGGCGAACTTCAAATTTTACTCCTGATTTTTTAAGTATATTCGTTACAGTAGTAAAGGCAAGTTCTGGTCTGTTATTATTTTGGCTTAAATGGCCTAAAAAAGCTATACCTATTGCTTTCATTTTAAAAAGTTTCATCAAAGTGTCTGCAGCTGCATCATTAGAAAGATGTCCTAAATTAGATAAAATCCTTTTTTTAAGAGGCCAAGGATATGAACCATTAATAAGCATTTGTATATCATGATTTGATTCTAAAAGTACTACATCAGAACCTATAAGATGATTTGCAACTCCTCTTGTCATGTACCCTAAATCAGTGGCAATGGAAATTTTTTTGTCTCCGCATTTAAAGGAAAAACCTACCGGCTCCACAGCATCGTGGGGCTTTTTAAAGGGTATTATTTTTATTTCTCCAATTTCAAATTCTTCCCCGGTTGTGAAATAGAGTTTGTTTTTTTCGGAAATTTCTTTTATGTCTTTTTCCATCGCATCCCACGTAGCTTTATTGGCATATATAGGTATATTGTATCTCCTTGAAAGCACTCCTGCCCCTTTAATATGGTCTTTGTGCTCATGAGTAATAAGAATAGCAGACAGGCTTTTAGGGTTTACGCCTATGTTAAGTAACGCTCTTTCAATTGTTCTGCCGCTTAAACCCGCATCAATAAGTATATGTACATCTTTATGATTGATGTAAATAGCATTTCCACTACTTCCTGACCTTAAAGAGCAAAATTTCATAGTCCATATACCCGCATTGCGGGTATCCCCCTTTCTTTTACTATCGCAATTAATTATAACAATTTTTCTAGGGCAAGTGAAGAAATTTTCTTTTTAAAGCGAAAAGTAGTTATTCACATTTGATCTGTGTGCAAATTTTTCATAATCTAAAAATTTCCCATGCTCTAGCTAAGAGACTTTCAACACCAAGTTATCAACATATTCACATTTATTTGTGGATAAGTTGATAACTTAAAAATATAAGAGGGAAATAACTCCTCTCTCATCGTAACTATTAAAGTCGGCAAATAGATGATTCCTTCTTTGTCGAATTTTTGGTTTTATCTGCTTTAGAAATTAGTTGGATTCCTTATATAATTATATCTTCTCCACCTTTTCTAAGCCCAAGGATTTCTCTTTCAGAATATTTGGTAGTCCGCAAAATATAAAAAATAACTGAATCCTCTTCTTTGTCTATTATTCTTCCTAATTCTAATTTGAGTTTTTTATAATTTGCTTCAGAAATTTCTCCTTCAAGAACCGAATTTTGAACCCAATGTAAATATTTCCTGCAAGTCTTTAAAACCTTATTGACCCTTTTCTCGTTCACATCGTATACTAAAATTAAAAACATATCCTATCACCTAAATTTACCATTGTGCAATAAAAGGCTTGTACTGCTCTTCCTCAATCAAGTGTTTTTCCAACTTATACAACTCTAACCTTATAAGTCTCCTATAAGAAACATTGCTAGAAAGAGATCTGTGTTTAATGGTTGTAGCAAGCTTATCTTCAAACTCCTGCACAAATACTTTTTTCCCTTTTTCTTTAAGCAACAATCCTTCTGCATCTTCTTCAAAGTCTTCTTTAGTCACCATTTTTTTGCTAAGCAAAGTAAATATCGTCCTGTCTACAATAATAGGTTTAAAAATCTCTGAAACATCTAGATTTAAAGAAAAACGCCTGAAATTAGTAGCATGCAAAAAACCTATTCTGGGATCTAAATGGGTTTTGTATATCTCGCCTAAAGCTACCGTATACATTAAAGAATTTCCAAAACTTATTAAAGTATTTAAAAAATTCTGAGGCGGTCTTTTGCTTCTAAAATCAAATTTAAAATCGGGATTTTGAATTATCTCATCAAAAGTCCTATAGTAATATTCCCTAATGTTCCCTTCTATTGCCATTAATTCGTTTATTGTAGAAGTTGAATCGACACTCTCACCTAATTTTTCTATGGAATAAATAGCATCTTCCAAATTTTTACCTCTATTTGAATAATATTTTAAAACCTGCCTTATATTCTTATAAGCCCCTTCTACAAATTTTTGTGCAAGATAAAGCCTTTTACTTTCATCATTATAGTGTTCAGCTTGTTTTAATATCATATAACCTGAGTTTAAATGTTCTCTTGGATAATAAGAACCTACATAATATCCATAATGATTAAAGAAATGAAGTATAATCTCAGATTGGGTTAAAAACTCAAGAAATCTTTTGTTAAGGGTTACCTCTCCAAAAATCATTATTTCACAAGTATTTTCAACAGGTATGAATTTTCTTCCATTTTCTCCTTCAAAAAACAAAGTGCTGTCCTTTCTCTTCAATTCCCCATCTGAAAAAATGTAAATCGTCTTTTTCATGACATACAAAACTCCTTATACCCACAATTTTTACAATAAGGTATTTTTAAAAAAGCAGGAGGTAATTCATGTAAAGCAATTTCTTTTATCTCATTTATTGCCTCAATTATTTTATCCTCAAGTTCTGGCGTTAGTTCAACTATTTCTCTTTTTCGCTCTTCTGGAAAGAAAAGTTGCCCCTTTGCCGATATTCCGCTTTGTTTTAACTTATAAAGATAAAATAAAAGTTGCATTTTCGCACTTTCAGCTGCTTTTGAACTTTTCTTTACCTCACCAATTAAAATATTATCTTTTTCTATTCTCACAAGGTCTAATACCACATTTTCAAAGTGAATCTTTTTTCTATCTCTTTGATAAGAATTTTCATCAATGAGCCTACCTATTTCAATATAAGGATGTTCTTGGTCAGGCACTAATTGATGTGCCATAAGCCAAACCTGCCTTTTACAAATGGTATAACTTTGCATTAATGCCCCTGTAACTTCAAATTCCATGGTATCACCTTTATCAAAAACATCCAAAATTTTTTTAAACTATTTATCGCAAAACTTCACTAGGCCTTGTAAAAGATTTTTAATAGAAAGCAGCTAAAGCTTAAGGCTTGCTTGTAAGAAAGCTTTGGATTGGACTTATAAGTAATATACGCTTCAACATAAATAAGCCACTCCTTTTTAATTATTCAGCCACTTTGTATAGTAATATGAATAGTCAAAAAATTCAATTGTTGACTTAAAAATATATTCAAACATTTTTACCTTTTATTTTTAGTTTCAATCCTTATTAAGTAAGCTAAAGACCAATAGGTATAGACTAATCAATAACACAGATAGAATCTCAATTCCTTATAGACCTCTATGCCGTAACTGCGGCACCATCAGAGTTGGTTCTTTCATGGATTTAGTTTATTCCCACATAGCCGAAATCGGCACGAATATGGAACAGTTCCCTTCTGCTGCCCATTTGTGTTCTTAGCTGCCTCAAGAGCAAAAGATACCTATCTTTCAAGTCAGTACCACCGCATCGCTGCTCGAAGAGGAGCAAACCGAGCAGCAGTTGCAGTAGCACATAGCATTTTAATTATAGTTTATCATATTCTCAAGCAAAAGCAACCTTATATTGAATTAGGTCCTACTTATTATGAAGAGAAAAAGCGTAATATGATTATTCGTCAAGAAATTCTGTGAGAGAGGCAGAGAGTGCCAGTTTTATTGGCGAAGAAATTACATGGTTCTTGTTAATGAGATGATATTCGACACTACCTTTGCAGGAGGCTAAAAATGAAGCGGTTACTCTTTATCACGATCATTTCTGTAGTTATGATGGCCGGTAGGTTGGTGCTGCCGGCCTTCGCTCAAGAACAGCAGAAAATTCCCGTCCTGATTGACGGGCTGCCGGTTGTCTTTGATGTACTACCAATCATACAGAACGGTCGGACATTGGTTCCCTTCCGAGCCATAGCTGAGGCGTTAAACGTGAAGGTCGACTGGGACGGTACTACTCAAACGATAAGTGCTACGGACGGGAAAACTTCTATCCGGCTCCAGATTGGCAACAAGACCGCTCACCGCAATGACTCTCCTATCTTGTTGGACGTTCCCCCGCAAATTCTGGGTGTGAGAACACTAATACCGCTCCGGTTCTTCAGCGAAGCCTTTGACTGCCAGGTGAATTGGGACAACTCGATTAACGGGGTGAGAATTACCTCCCCACCCAAAGAGATGACGGTAATTGGGTTCTACGCCTTGGGCGACAGCAAGACCAGCAGTTGGACTAACATCTTTGGGAAACCTTACCCGGAAACGGACAGAGGAAATACCGATGTGGTAGGCGAACTGGCGTTAGGCCGGTATAGTCTGGACAAAGAGGGCAACCTTTTGACGAAGAGCAGGACTGGCTGGCAGAGGCCAGACGGAGAATTGGCTGACCGGATTATCATCATGGCCTATGACTATGGTTCTAAGCCAGAGCCGGTAAGCCTTGTCACTCAAGCAGTGGAGATAGCTAGGGCCTCTGTTCCGCCGGAAAAGCTAGTGCTTGGAATTTCTGCTTCCTCGGAAACACCGGAGAGCATTCTAATCAAAGTGGGCATCGCCAAGCGATACGGCCTTGACGGTATCGCCATCTGGCGGTTAGGTCTGGTGACCGGTGAAATGTGGGACACATTGAGGTCTACCGTAATACCACGGAGGTGACTTTGGCAGAGTTGTTGTAGATTTTTCTGCGAGCAGCGGAACAAAATAGTCGGTTTGGGCGTCTATACTTTTTGGAGAAAAAATTCTTGAGGGAGGTTTTGCCAGTGAGGAAAAGGGTTAAATTGAGCATTTTATTATTTCTAATTGCCGCCACACTTTCATTAATTTTATTCGGATGTAGCCAAGAACCGTTCAATAGCAACGTTGAAGAAAACAAAGCTGAAGAGCAGCCAACATCGAAGGATGGTCTACAAAATGCGGAAACCATTTTGGAAAGTTTAAAATCTGCATCGCCAGAAGAAGTTATTCAGGCCTTCTTTTGGGGGCATAGTAATCACTGCAAAGAAGTCGTTAACGCTACGCTCTATCACGAATATGCTAAGACTAATAGCGATTATCCAGAAATTAAGCAATGGGAAGTCCTACAGATAACCAAGTTACTTAATCCCCCGGATTGGCTAAGAGATAGTGAAAAGGAGTTTACCGAGGTAGAATATTTTAAGGTTAAGCATCGCTTAACGCTCAATTCAGGATATGATTTGTCCAATACGCAGCTAGCTGAAATAGCAGAGCGAGGGGAAATTGAATGGTACTTTGTCCTTGCTAAGGAAAGGGAGTCTAGGTGGTTTATAGTGTCCTATGGAAATTAGAAGATGGTGGGTCATTAACCCACCATCTTTTATTGTGGAGTTAACACGTTTATTTAATAACTGTCTTTTATTTCATAAATGTAGATGTATCTTTTGTCAGGGTCCCTAAAGGAACTTAAGTATTGGTATAGGGAGATGTTCTTTTCATCCCTTGTATGTTGTGCCATAAATAAATCATCTCTACCTATATTTGCATTGTAACCCCAGTCATGTACTACTTGAGTATGATAAGGGTAATTATTGTTATAGGGGTCACCATATTGAATTACATCTCCCTCCCACAAATCATAATACAGCGAGTCAAAGTTTTCAAGTGCTTCAGCTACGGTTAGGTCTGGTGACCGGTGAAATGTGGGACGCGTTAAGGGCTAACGTAATACCGAGGAGGTGACCTCGGTAAGGGTGTCAAAGATTTTGCGGGAAGCGGAACAAAATAGCAGGGTTGTGCGTCTATACTTTATGGAGAAACAATTTTTAGGGAGGTCTTACTAGTGAAGAAGAAATGGATAATTATTGTAGGTGCTGTTTTATTAGTCGGTATCTTTACCACTATAGCTTTCGCTGATAACCCTATTAAGCTATTTGTTAACGGCCAGGAAATTAAGCCAGATGTTCCACCGCAACTGATTAACGGCAGGACAATGGTCCCCATTAGGTGGGTTGCTGAAGCGCTGGGTGCTGATGTCCAGTGGAGCAATAATAGGGTTATTAAGTTAACTTCAGTCGTAGAAAGGCCTATTCTTTTTACCAGGATTGCTTTCTCAAAGGACTGGCGAAAGACAACAAAGCCACCATACCAGGAACTTCCGGAATTGCGTGATCTATATAACCAAAATTTCTATGTTATAACTGGTAACAGCGAAGGGAGTAAGATCTTTGACACTCTAGGTATAGATAAACTGGAACGTGTATCGTCAAATATTGCTGCTCCTGAAGGTAGCCTAGGTATTCTTACTGTGTATAGCTCTATCATTGGAATTACAGTAAAAGGACAAAACGTAATAGTCTATGTCCAACCTCAAGACGCCGGTTATGATTTCGTTGCAGTTGAACCAGCGGTTACTGACCTTCCACAAGAAGACAGCGGATATGGCGAGAAAATGTCTACCTTCTTTTTTACAGATACTAAAGGTAAAGAACTAACAAGGGTTGTAAAAATGTGGCCGTAAGTTTTGCCAAAGCGCGCAGGGAGACTTATGTGTCTCCCTGCGCATAAGACTATTTAGTTATTAACTAAGGCGCTGAAATGTTAACCGTCCCACTACCAGGAAATCCCAAAGCTTTTGCAACACCGCCATATGTCAAATCGATTGTGTTAGCAGGGGTTGTATCATTTACTCTTGCTATAACGCTTTTCCCACTATATGTTACCTTAACCCAACAGTTACGCGGTAAATCGGAAAGTCCGGATGCAATAGTAAGATCGCACGTATGGAATATTTCACCATTACTTGTATAAGGGTTTAAGAGCTGTTCTCCTGCACCATAATACGTAGCAGTTACATTCTTATTTCCAGAGTAACTTTGTGAGGGAACAACGAGTTGCCTGGAAGACTTAACTGGCTCTCCTAGACAGTTCAAGTCGCTACTCTGAAGTGCACCTCTTATATTTCTCGCCCAACTCAACGCTAATGCTGCAGGTGTCATACCATATGCGGTCGCGTCTGCGGCGGTAACAGTACAAATAGAGTTTAGATTTGTATCATAAAGGTCTTCGTATATTGTATTTGGGTAACTTTTGAAGGTAACTTGGCCGTCTCCTCGACGAACATGCGCAGATGCAACCACGTAGTCGCTACCTATCCATGCTGGAGTAATAAAATCAAGATCTCTCTTGGCATCTGCGAAAATTGTATTGAGACGGTCAGCAGTTATCTCCGCTCTCTGTCCAGGGTTATAACCTCCAGCGGAGACCTTGAACCTAATTACCCCATAGTTGTTCACAAGGACAACGCCATCTCCATTTGTATCTACATACCACGTTGCTTGATTTGCCATCACATGTCTCCTCCTCAAATAATTTTTCTTTACACCGAGACAAGGAGGAGATAAAATAGTCTAACAACTCCCTGCCTTCGGGTATGGGGTTGTCCGTCCTGGATGAGGCTCTACTCGGCGGTGGGCTCGTCCAGGACAAAATGTTTCCTTAACCTGTTCAACGCTCGCTCTTTCAATCGGTGTACGACCGGTTGTGATATTCCCAACTGTTCAACTACCTCCCGCTCTGTACGTCCCTCCAGGACCGTTGCCGTAATGACTTTTTGCTGCTGTGGCGTCAGCACCGTGAGGGCTTCCTGAAGGAATACAGAGTCCTCTACTTCGGCCAAAATGTCATCTGTGCCGGCTACGGTATCGAGCATCTCTGTCATCTCATCTTCGGCTTCTTGACTGAGTAGGTTGTTAAGGATTAGTAGTTCGTGCTCCCGTAGCCGCTTATGCTTCTTCGCTAGCCTGATAGCTTCGTGGCGTAGGCCGGTTAAAAACCAGGCCATAATCCGGGCTTCTTCAACGTCGTCGTAGATGTCAGGTGTAGGGAGCCATCATTGTCCACCTCCTTCCAGCTTGTCTAACCTGCCCTCTACTACATAAAGAGAAAATAGGGGGGCGTTTTAATACCCCCCTACCAAAAAAATTCTTGAGTTATTTCTGATAGTCGCTTTTACGGGAGAAGTACCGGTTTAGCTCATCCCTACCCCACGTAGTATTGGGCTGGTAGCGGTAAACGGCTTCTATTATCCAAGTCATCAAATCGGAGCAGGCCTCCTCGTATCCTAGCTGACGGCTGTATTTCTTGACGATTGGAATGAAGCGTTTAACAACCTGGGTCATAGCTTCTTCATTACCACTCTTCGCTAGAGCAATCAGTTCTCGGAGTTTCGGTTTTCTTTGCAAGTTTTGTCACCTCCACAGAGACAAAAAGACCTACCACACCTTGGCAGAGGGCAGGTCTTAGACTTCTAGAGCAGCGGCAGCCAGGCTGTCATAGTGCCTGTGGGCACCTTAGACCCTGTAGCTTTACGTCCCCATTTTTCAATGGGTTTGCCTTTAACGCCAAAGTATTTAGTTTTCGTCAAAGAGCGCGGAACCCTCACCTCCCTCAATCTGTCTATTTAATAAGACGAATGGTGGGTTAAAATAGTTCCATATACTGGCAAGGAACTCATCGTCTTTTTCAGACACCTTTCGTCAAAAAATCTTTCGGTTTGATGAAAGGGTGAATAACTTGTCCATCCCGTGAATATGATGGTAATAGATATGGGATTTCTTTACCAAAATTGGCTGTAGAATATTGTAGACAATTTTGGAAGCCCTCTTTTAAGTTCCTAACATACATCCTATAATAATAACATAGGAGGTGAAATCTGGTGAACGAGCTACTTACTACCAATGAAGCGGCTGAAATTCTCGGAATATCGCCTATTGCGGTTGTTAATCTCCTTCGAGATAAGAAACTGTATCAAGAAACGAGGTGTTGACGGAATTGACCGCTGGTTCATCAGACAAGAAGACGTTGCTCTCTACTGCGCTGGACTAGCTATTTTCCACATGCTCCAGCAGAAGGCTAAAGAGCAACCAGTGGAAGAGGGTGTCCCACTGTGACTAAGGCAGTAGGGTACATTAGGGTAAGTACAGAAGAACAGACTCAGCACGGCTACTCTCTTGAAGCTCATGCACAAGCAATCAAGAAATATTGTGAACTTCAGGGGTGTGAACTTGTAAGGATTTACCGGAATGACGGCTACAGCGGTGCTTCTATGGAGAGACCTGATTTACAGCAATTACTCGAAGACATTCACTTTGGAAAGTTCGATGTGGTAGTTGTCTGGAAACTTTTGACAGATTGAGCCGTAACTTAAAAGATACCTTTTACCTCCTCGATGATGCTTTTGAGAAGAACGGGATAGGTTTTACCAGCATACAGGAACAGTTTGATACTACCACACCTATCGGTAAAGCGGTCATGCAAATCATCGCAGTGTTCGCGCAACTGGAGAGAGAAATGATTACCGAAAAGATGAAGATGGGAAAGTACCAAAAGACACGGCTGGGACAGTTTCCGAGCGGTCATATCTTATACGGTTACAGAAAAAAACCAGTGACCGGAGAGTTCGAGATTAATGAGGAAGAGGCAAGAATTGTCAGGCTGATTTATCATTGGTACGTCTACGGTGACGAAACATGAAAGCCACTGGGAATAGAAGCTATCGCTGATAAGTTAACGAAGATGGGTATCCTTCCTCCTTCCGCTGTCCGTGGAGTTCGTGTCGGAGTCAGAGGAAAGAGAGGCCAAAAAGGTGAATACGCCAAGAACTGGTCAAATGCTACTGTCAGACAGATTCTTACTCATCAGGCATATATAGCCCTCTATGCCGTAACTATGGCACCATCAAAGGATGAAAATACCATCCCCTTTACGGGAAGCACGCAGGATAGAATAACCACTTATGGTTGTTGCACCAGCTCTTCAATTTTACAGTCGCTATCGTTCAAATTTTAAAAAAGGAGTTGGTTCTTTCATGGATTTAGTTTACTCTCACATAGCCGAAATCGGCACGAATATGGAACAGTTCCCCTCTGCTGCCCATTTGTGTTCTTGGGCAGGGCTGTGTCCAGGTCATAATGAAAGTGCTGGTAAACAAAAGTCTGCCAAAACTCGAAAAGGTAACCAAAAATTGCGAAGCTCTCTTATTGAAGCTGCCAGGGCTGCCTCAAGAACAAAAGATACTTATCTCTCAAGTCAGTACCACCCATCGCTGCTCGAAGAGGAGCAAACCGTGCAGCAGTTGCAGTGGCACATAGCATTTTAATTATAGTTTATCATATTCTCAAGCGAAAGCAACCTTATATTGAATTAGGTCCTACTTATTATGAAGAGAAAAAGCGTAATATGATTATTCGTCAATCTGTAAAAAAGCTAGAGTCTTTAGGTCTTAAGGTCACGGTCGAATCTGCAGCGTCTTAACTTTTTATTTAACTTTATTAACCATTCATTTATCCCATATTTTTACATCGGTATGGGTTTAGTTTTTTGTTGCCTTTTTGAGAGACACTATTTTCAGGATAGGTAGGCTAAAAACGTTTTTTTAAATAGTATGTAAAGCAGCTGCTTTTACAGTTTCAATTCCTTATAGGTAGGCTAAAAACGATGGTAACTTTACTTGTATATGTGCGTCATTTCTTTGTTTCAATTCCTTATAGGTAGGCTAAAAACATTTACTCTCAAGATATCATCCCCAGTAGTAGGGTCAGTTTCAATTCCTTATAGGTAGGCTAAAAACCGGTCACTTACACATGGGATATAAATATTAATGCAGGCGTTTCAATTCCTTATAGGTAGGCTAAAAACTGGGTATGGAGATTTGGGAGCAAAAGCGGCAGTATAGTTTCAATTCCTTATAGGTAGGCTAAAAACTGGATAGCATTCCTTCAATAATAACATGGCTTCAGGAGTTTCAATTCCTTATAGGTAGGCTAAAAACGGTTTGTTCTTCCTTCAAAATTCGAAGTATTAGACCAGTTTCAATTCCTTATAGGTAGGCTAAAAACACACGACAGCTTTAGAAAAAGAGCTAGAACAATTGAGGGTTTCAATTCCTTATAGGTAGGCTAAAAACTGTGTGTACCACCGGGAGCGAGGTGTAAACTAAAAGAGTTTCAATTCCTTATAGGTAGGCTAAAAAC
>Ga0208663_100028_pt1 | contig 25737 bp, 29 predicted proteins | sample Wag42014_10_10_FD_187327 | JGI IMG/M metagenome (GOLD analysis project Ga0208663, IMG submission 187327) | Deep subsurface shale carbon reservoir microbial communities from Ohio, USA - Utica-2 Time Series 2014_10_10 (SPAdes) (version 2) ...
TAACCATATTCATGTCAATATCAAAAATATCACAGCGGTTGGATCAGAGCAGTCCCATTATTCCGACTATTATCGCAATTATGCCAATGAGGGTTTGGAATCCTCCAAGCCACTTGGCAAGCTTTTCCAAGTCTTTGCCTATAGCAGGTATGCTGGGTAGGATTCCTGTCATGAGCACCAACCCTGCCACAATGGCAACTATGCCCTGGAGACCAAGGTGCAGAATACCCAGTATCACCGCTATGATGCCGATAATGGTCTGAAACCTCCCGATCCATACTGCCAGTTTGTGGAGATCCTTTCCTATGGCGGGTATGCTTGGCAAGATACCCATTGCCAACACGAGACCGGCGATAATATTTACGATCTCTATCATAGCAGTCACCTCCTAAAAGGTTCTTAGTTTAAAATTTAAAACACTAAATTAATATATAAACATTACCTCTAAAAGTGAAATTTCAAAGGAAACTCAAAGCTTTGGCATTTCCTTTATATGGACGTCCATCTGTGGGAATGGTATTTCGATGTCCTCTCTTCTGTAGGCTTCGTAGATACCCTTAGTTAGATCGCCCTTGACAGCCCAATAGTCTTCAGTCTTAGCCCAAGCACGAAGCTGCAGGTTTATTGATGAATCTCCCAAGCCAGTTATGACAACGGCCGGCTCTGGCTCTTTCAGAACTTTCGGGTGGTTTTTCATGAGGTCCATTGCCACTTTTATGGCCTTGTCGAGGTCAGTGCCGTATGCGACGCCAACGTTAACATCAACCCTGCGCGTTGGCATTCTGGTGTAGTTTGTTATAACATTCCCCCAGACTAATTTGTTCGGTATCGTTATGAGAACGTTGTCCGCTGTCAGTAGCTCGGTACTCATCACTCCAACGGCCTCCACCTTTCCCGTCTGACCCGCTATAGTTACAACGTCGCCCTTGTCAAAGGGTCTCAAGGCAGCGAGCCAAACTCCAGCCGCAAGATTTGTGAGAGTGTCCTGCATTCCAAAGCCGAGTATCAAGCCTATGACCGCGGAAAGTCCCAGTACTACGGAACCGACATTCACTCCAAGTGCCCTAACTGCCAGTAATATCACTACCACATAAAGGAGGGCGCTAAGAAACCTCGCAAGGAACTCAATGACTAAACCGGGAAGCTTTGTCTTTTGTAAGCCTCTTTTGAAGGAGGCCACGATTATTTTGGCGACTACAAAGCCCACTATCAGGACTATTACAGCGGTGATTATCTGCAAAGGAGTAATCTCGACGTAAGGTAGGGGCTTGTCTAAAATTACCATGCTTTCATCCTCCTTAGGTTTTGTCATATTATTAGTATATTCAACTTAAAAATCTTACCAAAAAATACTAAAATTTTTGATCAGATTTTTGAAGATATTAGCATTGGTTAACATTTTAGATATCTGAAAAGACGCTATGTAGTTGTCATTAACCTTTATAGCACTGAAGAGGACTGATTGCCATTATTAAAGGGAGATTACCTCATTTTTGGATGATTAGTTTTCAATCGTTCAAAAGTTTTGGATATTCGGCAAATCATATAATGTTAGGCGAACCGAAAAATTTATATAATCAAACCTATTTAGTTTCTAATAGAAATAACATATGAGGTGATGGAAATGGTCGCTATAGGTGAAAAGTTCCCGGAAGTTGAGGTAAAGACTACCCATGGAGTAATAAAACTCCCGAACTACTTTGCAGAGAAGGGCAAGTGGTTCATGCTCTTCAGCCACCCAGCAGATTTCACTCCCGTCTGTACTACCGAGTTCTACGCTCTACAAAAGAGAATCGATAAGTTCAGAGAACTTGGCGTTGAGCCTATAGGACTCAGCGTTGACCAGGTTTTCAGCCACATCAAATGGATGGAATGGATCAAGGAGAACCTCGGTGAGGAAATAACCTTCCCGGTTATAGCCGACGACCGCGGTGAGCTTGCCGACAAGCTCGGCATGATACCAAGCGGTGCTACCATTACAGCTAGAGCAGTCTTTATAGTTGACGACAAAGGTGTCATAAGGGCCATCGTATACTATCCGGCCGAGGTCGGCAGGGACTGGGACGAGGTTTTGAGGCTTGTTAAAGCATTAAAGATAAGCACAGAAAAGGGCGTAGCCTTACCACACAAGTGGCCCAACAATGAGCTTATAGGTGACAAAGTTATTGTTCCACCAGCTAGCACAGTTGACCAAGTTAAAGAACGCGAAGAGGCCAAAGCCAAGGGCGAGATAGAGTGCTACGACTGGTGGTTCTGCTACAAGAAGCTTGAATGATCTCTTTTCTTTAACTTTGTCTTTTTCTCAGAGCTTGTTTGCTTTCTTCATTGTTAGGGCTTTAGAAGAAAATTATATAAACCTAATCCACAAACCTTATTATGACGAAAGTCGAACTTTATTGGAAGTGATGGCATATGGTCGAGTTTAAGGAAGATGTTTCTATTGTTTTGGGTGGTGCAGCAGGTCAGGGAATTCAGACCGTCGAAGAAATCCTCACAAGGGTTTTGAAGCTTTCTGGTTATAACGTCTATGCAAACAAAGAGTACATGTCAAGGGTTAGAGGCGGAATAAACACCACCGAAATCAGAGTATCATCAAAAAAGGTAAGAGCATTTGTAAGGAGGATCGATATCTTAATCCCGTTCAAGCGTGGAGTTCTTCCTTGGGTGGAAAAAAGGCTCACAGAGAACACAGTGGTTTTGGGCGAAAAGGAAAACGTTGAGGAGGAATACCTCAGCAGAGTAAACTTTGTTGAAGTGCCCCTCAATGAAATGGCAAAAGAAGTTGGCAGTCCTCTGTATTTAAACACAATAGCAGCGGGAGTTGTGGTTGGACTCTTCCACGGAGACTTTGAGGCTCTCGAGGAATATCTGAGAAAAAGATTTGGCAGCAAAGGAGAAGAGGTTGTGTTAAAAAACATTGAAGCCGCTAGGAAAGGTTACGAGCTTGGAGTAAAGCTGTGTGAAGAGGGAACAATTAGAATTGAGGTTAAAAGAGACGAAAACGTTAAGAAAGAGGTTCTTTTAAGCGGCACCGAGGCTGTAGCCTTAGGTGCAGTCGCTGGGGGAATGAACTTCCTGAGCTTTTATCCCATGAGCCCCTCCACAGGTGTTGCTGTCTTCTCTGCCCAGCATGCCGAGGACTTTGAAATAGTAGTGGAGCAGGTAGAGGATGAGATAGCTGCAATAAACATGGCTCTGGGAGCATGGTTCGCCGGTGCAAGGGGAATGGTAACAACCTCGGGAGGCGGCTTTGCCTTGATGAGCGAAGCCCTAAGCTTAGCTGGAATGGCAGAAAATCCAGTGGTAATCCATCTCGCCCAAAGACCCGGTCCGGCAACGGGATTGCCCACAAGAACAATGCAAGGCGACTTGAACCTTGTTCTTTATTCTGGCCATGGTGAATTTCCAAGAATAGTTCTCGCACCAGGGAGCATTGAGGAGGCTTTTTACCTTACGGCAGAGGCTTTCAATTTAGCGGACAAATACCAAGTGCCTGTGATAATCTTAACGGATCAATACTTTGTCGATACCTATTACAACCTCCCAGAGCTTGATCTAAGCAAAATTAAGATGGAAAAGTACATTGTGGAGAGCGATGAGGACTACAAGAGGTACAAGCTCACCGAAGATGGCATTTCTCCAAGGAGCATTCCCGGATACGGAAAGGGTGTTGTGGTGGCTAATGGAAACGAACACGACGAGTGGGGAGACATAACCGAAGACGAGGAACTTTCAAGGCTGATGCAGGAGAAAAGGGCAATAAAGAAACTTGAAACAATAAGGAAAAATACCATGATGCCGGAACTTGTGGGGAGAGAGAATGCAAAATACGTCATTGTCGCATGGGGTTCAACCTACCATGTGATAAGAGAAGCCCTCGAAGTTCTCAACAGGGAAGACGTAGCGTTTCTGCACTTTAAGTGGGTGTATCCTCTGCCCGAGAAGGTTGAAGGTCTCTTGGAAGGCAAAGTGATAATAGACATCGAGCAAAACGTTACAGCACAGTTCGCAGAGCTTTTAAAGAAAGAGTTTGGGCTAGAGATCCATCACAAGATTTTGAAGTATGATGGGAGGCCTTTCTCCGTTGAAGAGATTCTTGATGCTCTTAAGGAGGTGTTAGAATGATCTCTCCGCTTATTTTTGAACCCGAAAGACCCGGAAGCAAGGACATAGCCTGGTGTCCCGGGTGTGGGAACTTCGGTATTAGGAATATTTTGAAGTCCGCCTTTGCCGAGCTCAACCTAAGGCCGCAGGATGTTGTCATAATAAGCGGAATTGGCCAAGCGGCAAAAATGCCCCACTACATAAACGTTAACGGCTACCACACCCTTCACGGTCGTTCAATTCCAATAGCTACAGCTGTTAAAGCCGCAAATCCATCTTTGACGGTAATAGCGGAGGGTGGAGATGGAGACATGTACGCTGAAGGAGGCAACCACCTTCTCCACGCCATAAGAAGAAACCCAGACATAACGGTTTTAGTCCACGACAATCAGATTTACGGACTTACAAAAGGTCAGGCTTCTCCCACAACAATGCTGGGGATGAAAACTCCTACTCAACCTTGGGGAGTCTTTGAAGAGCCTTTCAACCCAATAGCCTTGGCAATAGCTCTGGATGCATCTTTTGTAGCAAGGACTTTCATGGGATACTTCAAAGAGAGCGTGGAGATAATAAAAAAGGCAATTCAGCATAAAGGATTAGCCATAGTAGACATCTTCCATCCATGTGTGAGCTTCAACAAGGTGAACACCTACGAATGGTATCGCGAGCACACTTACTGGATGAAAGACCACAACCCCTACGACAGGGAGGAGGCCTTTAAGAGAGCTATAGAGAGCGATCCCCTCCCACTGGGAGTGTTCTACATCCATGAAAAGCCAACCTTTGAAGAGCAGGTTCCAGCTTATAAAAGGGACAAAACACCGCTGTGGCAGAGGAAGCCTAAGCTTGAAGAAATTGGAAAAATTTTGGAGGCTAAGAGAACGTTTTGATTTTTTATAAATTTTTGAGGTGAGTAAGGTGATTGGAGAAAAAGCACCGGATTTTGTGTTGAAAGACCAAAATGGGGAGGAATTTAAGCTTTCAGATTTTAGAGGGAAGAAAGTTCTCCTATCCTTCCACCCACTGGCATGGACAGGTATTTGCGAAAAGCAGATGAAAGCTTTGGAAGAAAACTATGAAAAATTTGAAACCCTAAACGTTCTCCCGGTTGGTATAAGCGTTGACCCCATGCCGAGTAAAAAGGCCTGGGCTGAACATATGGGGCTTAAGAAACTCAGGATTCTGAGCGACTTTTGGCCTCATGGTGAGGTTGCAAAGCTATATGGACTTTTTAGAGAAAAGGATGGCATTTCAGAAAGGGCAAACGTTTTGGTTGATGAAGAAGGGAAGATAGCCCTCTACAAAGTTTACCCAATAAGGGAACTTCCCAACTTGGAAGAGATATTCGATTTTCTGGAAAAGTGAAAAGCTTTTTATATTTCTATTTTTAAACTAAATTGGGGTGGTGAAAAAATGCCAAAGGTTTGGATAGAGAAACTTCTTGACGAACCTGAGCTCTACCTTTTGAGGATTGACGATGACAAAATAAAATACTTCGAGGCAACGTGGGACATTCCGGAAGGAATAACCTATAATGCTTACCTCATGAAGACAGATAGTGCAGTTGTTCTTTTCGATACCTGGAAGAAGGACTATGCCAATGAGTTTCTGGAAGCCCTTTCAAGCCTTGTCGATCCAAAAGAGATAACCCACATAGTTGTCCATCACACGGAGCCGGATCACAGCGGAGCTCTGCCAAAAGTCCTTGAAGCAAACGGGCACAGTGCGAAGATTATAGGGACTGCATTTGCAAAGAGGCTTTTGGAGGCTTTTTACGGCATCAAGGAAAACGTTCACGCAATTAAAGATGGGGAAGAACTGAAGGTAGGAAACAAGACTTTAAAGTTCATAACAGTCCCGTGGCTCCACTGGCCCGATGCGATGATAACCTACCTTCTTGAGGACAATATAATCCTTAGCTGTGACGTATGGGGGGGTTACTCAATTCCCGATGCCATTGATGACAGCGATGAGGGCGTTGTGGAGAACTACCTTCCCTATGTTAATAAATACATAGTAACAGTAATAGGCCACTACCACAAGTACATCGTGGAGAATGTCGAGAAGATAAAGAAGCTTGGCATAGTTGATGACGTAAAGATGATCCTCCCTGGACATGGGTTGGTATGGCGTAAGAACCCAAGGAAAATCTTTGAGCATTATGTAAACGTTGCTGCTGGAGTTCCGAAGAAGGGCAAGGTTTTGGTGATTTATGACTCGATGTACGGTTTCGTTGAGGAAAGTGTTGGGGTAGCGGTTAACGAGCTAGAAAGACTTGGCTTTACTCCCGTGGTTTATAGATTTACCGACAAAGAGGCTCCCGCGGTTAGTGATATCCTTGGGGAAGTTCCGGATAGTGAAGCGCTTATTATTGGGGCTTCCACATATGAGGCTGGCATACACCCGAGAATAAGGTATCTCGTCCATGAGATACTTGATAAAGCTAACTACGCAAAGCCCGTCCTTATACTTGGTAAATTTGGCTGGGCGGGAGTGGCCGGAAGAGAGATAGAGGCATTACTCAGGGAGTCCAAGTTTGAGCATGTGGCTACAGTAGAGGCAAAGGGCAGAACAACGGCAGAGGACGAGGTAAAAATTAGGGAAGGAGTTAGGAAGCTTGTGGAAACGCTTAAAGGATAATTTTTCCTAAATTTTTTCAATGCATTTTGCTATAGGCTTCAAGACCAAATATAGGGATACTTTATTTTAGAAAAAGTGTTAAATACAATTGCAATGGATATTCTTTTAGGTGATTCGTAATGGAAGAAGAAATAGTTAAGAAATTGGAAAGTCTTTCTGAGAGAGAAATACTGGGGTATGCGATAGGATCTGAAGAAGATGCAAAGGAATTCTACCTAAAACTTGCTCAAGGAAACTCGGAGCTTATGAAAAAATTCTTTGAAGACCTTGCAAAAGCGGAGGAGGCACATAAAGCTCTTCTTTTGAATTTACATAAGAAAGTGTTTGGAGATGTGAATTACGTAGTTCCTAAGGATATTCCATTTGCAGAGAGCACGGTAAATGAAGTAACTTTAGGCGCAATGGTTGAAGCAATGAGAACTGCATTAATGAACGAAAAGGTAGCGGAGAGAGTTTATAGGCTTTTGGCTAAAAGACTGCCTGAACATGAGGCTCTTTTTGAGTTCTTGGCAACACAGGAGAGGGCTCATTACAAAGCAATCGAAGCCCACAAGGAATATCTCGAGGGACTCATGAGAGGGAAGCCAGATTATGCCGATATGCCTGCCCATGTGATATTTAATCAGGTAGAAATCTACTACAAGCCAAGAGTTCTCTGAAGGGAAGTCCTATGAGGGTTGTCATAATTGGAAATGGTCCCGGTGGGGTTGAATTAGCCAATCAGCTTTCTGGAGAGCATGAAGTTACAATAGTGGAGCGAGAAGAAGTTTTGCACTACAGCAAGCCCATGCTGAGTCACTACATAGCGGGGTTAGTTGAAAAAGAAAAACTTTTCCCATATTCCCTTGAATGGTATGAAAAGAAGGGGATAAACCTTAAACTTGGAGTAAAGGCCGAGGTAATAGATAGGGCTCGGAAAGTACTGATAACAACGGAAGGCGAGATACCTTACGATGTTTTGGTTATAGCTGCTGGTGCAAGGGCAAGAGAACCAACTCTTGAGGGCAAAGAGTTTGTACACACCCTTAGAACACTCCAAGATGCCGAGAAGATTAAAGAGCAAATGGAGAAACATGAAGAAGCTCTGATACTTGGTGGGGGATTTATAGCCTTAGAACTTGCCGCAAACTTCGCAAAGGCGGGTTATAAAGCTAAGGTGGTTCACAGGGGAAATACTCTTCTCGGCCTTGATGAGGAGCTCACGAAAATAATAGTAGAAAAGCTCGAATGCAGTGGAGTTGAGTTTTACCTCAATACAAATGTTCTGAAAGCCGATAAAGATGGAGTTTTTACTGATAGGGGGTACATAAAGGGAAAAGTTAAGATATCTGCCTTTGGGATTATCCCTAACAAAGAGATAGCGGTTAGGAGTGGTATTCACGCCGGAAGAGGTATATTGATTGATGATCATTTCAGGACTTCGGCAAAAGATGTGTACGCAATTGGTGACTGTGCAGAGTACAACGGAATAATATGCGGCACCGCAAAGGCTGCCGTAGGGCATGCAAGAGTTCTTGCAAACATTTTGAGGGGCGGAGAGGATAGATATGACTTTGAATTCCGTTCAACAGTTTTTAAATTCGGCGATTTCCCAATAGGAATAATCGGGAAGACCAAAGGAGAAGGGAAGTGGCTGGATGATAGAACAAAGGTTTTCCTTGAAGAAGGGAAAATAGTTGGGGCAGTTGTTATCGAAGATATAAGAAGGGCAATGACATTAGAGAGGAAGATAAAAGCGGGAGTTAGCATGGATGAACTGTGATGTTCTTTCCTTATTTTATAAATTTCGGAGAGAAAACCTTTTATATTTCTACATCGAAATTAATAATGCCATTTTGAGGTGATGGGTATGGTGGTTGAAAGAAAAATGACCAAGAAGTTTCTGGAAGAGGCTTACGCAGGAGAGAGCATGGCTCACATGAGGTACATGATTTTTGCAGACGTGGCTGAGAGGGAAGGATTCCCAAACATAGCAAAGCTTTTCAGGGCAATAGCCTTTGCGGAGCTCGTGCATGCAAGAAATCACTATGAAGCTTTGGGCAACGTTAAAGACACTCCAAATAACCTTCAAGTTGCTATTGATGGCGAGACCTTTGAAGTTGAGGAAATGTACCCAGTTTATAAAGCAACGGCGGAACTTCAGGGAGAGAAAGAAGCTGTTAAAAGCACATATTATGCCCTGGAGGCAGAAAAAATCCATGCAGAGCTTTACAAGAAAGCAAAAGAACTTGCAGAGGAAGGTAAGGACATCAAAATCAAGAAGGTTTACATATGTCCGGTTTGTGGTTATACCGCTGTAGATGAAGCTCCAGATCGCTGTCCAGTGTGCGGTGTTCCAAAAGAAAAGTTCGTTGTGTTTGAGTAGCCCTTTCGTTTTTTGCTCCATTTAGTTCGGAGCGCAAACTTTATAAGGTTAATCTAATAATATTAGGGTGGTGAAAACATGGCAAAGTGGAAATGCATAGTTTGTGGATACATATATGATGAGGAAGCCGGAGACCCGGATAGCGGAATTGCTCCGGGAACAAAGTTTGAGGACATCCCGGATGATTGGGTATGCCCGCTCTGTGGCGCTCAGAAGGATATGTTTGAAAAAATAGAGTGAGGTGGAGGAGATGATAAGTGGAACTATTAAGAGTGGGGACTGGAAGGGAGAAAAGCACGTTCCGGTTATAGAGTACAAGAAGGAAGGCGACCTTATTAAGGTTAAGGTGCAGGTCGGCAAGGAAGTTCCCCACCCAAACACGCCAGAGCACCACATAGCATGGATTGAGCTCTACTTCCATCCGGAAGGAGAGAACTTTCCAATCATGGTCGGGCGTGCTGAGTTTACCCACCACTCAGACCCACTAAGCGAGCCTATAGCCAAGTTCTTCTTCAGGACTCAGAAGAAGGGCAAGCTCTATGCCTTGAGCTACTGCAACATTCACGGCCTCTGGGAGAACGAGGTTCAGCTTGAGTGATTTCTCTTCTTTGTTCTCCTTTAGTTTGTCATATCAAATGAAAAGATTTTAGTAGAATAATGCCCAATTAATATAGAAGTCCTTGTTGATGAAGGTGAAAGAAATGGTGGAGATTGACATGGGGATTCCCCTTGAAAAGGTGAATGAGTTCTCTCTGAAGGAGCTCTTGGGAATGGCTATAAAGGCAGAAATAGGGGCGAGGGAGTTTTACAAAAGCATGGCTGCGAACGTTGAGATAGAAACCCTAAAGAAAAAGCTGGAATTTCTCGCTGGGGAGGAGGAAAAGCACGAGGAATTTTTAAGGAAGCTTTACGCCCAGTCATTCCCTGGGGAGGAAATAGTGTTCCCTAAGGAACATGTTGGGCCCGAGTTAAAGCCCGTCGCGGAGAAAATTAAAAGCGTTCAAGACGTTATTGACTTAATCAGATGGGCTATGGAGGCGGAGAGAATTGCCAGCGAATTTTACTCCAAGCTTGAAGAGATGACGGATGACAACGCTAAGAAGGGCCTTCTTAGATACCTTGCTTCAATGGAGAATACGCACTACTCTATCTTGAAGACTGAATACGAGCTCCTCCTCGACTGGGAAATGTACAGCCAGATGATGCATGTTGGGCCGTGAGGCCTTCTTATTTTTGAACTTTTGCAACTGCTTGCGGGGAATCATGAGACGGCTGGATCTTGGTAAAGACAGTCTTTCCTTCTTTTTTGCCGGTATCAAAAGCTTAATAAACTTTGCTTTTCTAGCTTTATGTCACCTATCGAAAGGCTTAATAGGTAGGAAAGCCTAAATTGTGTGGAGGTGTGAAAAATGCCCGAAAAGTTTGACAAGATATATGACTACTATGTGGACAAAGGCTATGAGCCCAGCAAGAAGAGAGACATCATAGCCGTTTTTAGGATAACTCCGGCTGAGGGGTACACAATTGAGCAAGCCGCTGGAGGAGTCGCTGCTGAAAGCTCAACGGGAACATGGACTACTCTTTATCCATGGTACGAGGAAGAAAGGTGGGCCGATCTCTCAGCCAAGGCCTACGATTTCCACGACATGGGGGATGGAAGCTGGATAGTTAAGATTGCCTATCCGTTCCACGCTTTTGAAGAAGCCAATTTACCGGGACTTCTTGCGAGCATTGCTGGGAACGTCTTTGGAATGAAGAGAGTGAAAGGCCTCCGCCTTGAAGATCTCTACTTGCCCGAGAAGATTATCAGGGAGTTCAATGGGCCTGCCTTTGGTATAGAAGGAGTAAGAAAGATGCTCGAAATCAAAGACAGACCAATTTACGGTGTGGTTCCAAAGCCAAAAGTAGGTTATTCTCCAGAAGAGTTTGAGAAGCTTGCCTACGACCTTCTTACCGCTGGAGCGGACTACATGAAGGACGATGAGAACCTCACAAGCCCGTGGTACAACCGCTTCGAAGAGAGGGCAGAGATAATGGCGAGAGTAATTGAAAAAGTCGAGAGTGAAACCGGAGAGAAGAAGACATGGTTTGCCAACATAACTGCGGACATAAGGGAAATGGAAACTAGACTTGAGATTCTTGCCGACCTTGGACTTAAACATGCGATGGTTGACGTCGTCATAACTGGATGGGGAGCGTTAGAGTATATAAGGGACTTGGCTGAGGACTACGGCTTGGCTATACACGGACACAGGGCAATGCACGCTACCTTCACGAGAAACCCATATCACGGCATTTCAATGTTCGTATTAGCCAAGCTCTACAGGCTGATAGGTATTGACCAGCTTCACGTGGGAACTGCTGGTGCTGGAAAGCTCGAAGGTGGCAAGTGGGACGTTATTCAAAACGCTAGAATCTTAAGGGAGAGCCACTACAAGCCAGATGAAAACGATGTATTCCACCTTGAACAGAAGTTCTATCACATAAAGCCGGCATTCCCAACGAGCTCCGGTGGATTACATCCGGGCAACCTGCCAGCGGTCATAGAGGCTTTAGGAACTGACATTGTCCTCCAGCTCGGCGGAGGAACCCTTGGTCATCCAGATGGACCTGTTGCTGGAGCTAAGGCGGTAAGACAGGCAATAGATGCCATAATGCAAGGAATATCTCTAGAAGAATATGCAAAGACCCATAAAGAGCTCGCAAGGGCTTTAGAAAAGTGGGGGCATGTAACCCCGGTTTGAACTCTATTCCTTTTTTCTTTAATGGGTGGTCTGATTATGCTTGAGAACATTATATCTTCTTTGAGCAATTACCTTCTCGCAATTTCCAACGGGAATTTAATGATTGTTGCTTTTTATGCGGGTTTCTTTGTAGCCTTAATGACAACCCTCGGCTCATTGCTTGCGATAATGTCCCATAAAATGCCCGATTGGGGCGTAGACTTCAGCTTGTCGTTTGCGGCTGGAGTCATGATTGTTGCGAGCTTTACAAGCTTAATTCTACCCGGAATTGAAGTGGCTGAGAGCTTTGCTCCTGTTGGGGTTGGGATTTTGCTTGGAATAGCCCTTATATATGCTATCGACCGCTTCGTTCCTCACGAGCATTTAGTCAAAGGATATGAGGGTCCTGAAGAGCTCAAAAACAGGCTAAAGGTTGTTTGGTTGATAGTTCTTGCTGTTATAATCCATAACCTGCCAGAAGGGCTAGCAATTGGGACTTCTCTCGCTTTTGACGTAAAGAGGGGTGTTGTGACAGCAATAGCCATAGGATTGCAGGATTTCCCTGAGGGAACGGTTGTTTCATTGCCCCTTGCGACCCTTCAAAAGAAAAAACTCCAGCCCATCTTAATGGGGGCTTTAAGCGGAGTTGCAGAGTGGATTATGGTTCTTGTGGGAGCGTTTTTCTTCACGCTGTTTCATGGTTTTCTGCCATATGGTCTCGGCTTGGCTGGAGGGGCTATGCTCTACGTAACGGTAAAGGAAATGATTCCAGAGATTTACAGGCACGAGAAGAACGAGCTTATTGTAACAGCTGGCTTTTTCATAGGATTCTACATAATGCTCTTTCTTGACTCAACACTCGGATAGTTTGAAGTTGACACTTACAGCTCAATTACCTCTTGGACTTGAAAAGGGGAAATATTTTTTATCTCCTCTGAGGATACCTCAATGTCAAGATTAAAAATGAAAATAGCTGCAGGTCAAATTTCCTCGTATTTTTCAATGAGCTTCTTTAAAAGTCTGTGGTGCTCTTCTTCATTTTTGGCAAGTGCCTCGGCAAGACCCTTGAAAAGCGGATGGGCCATTTTCTCTGCCATTTTTCTGTACGTTTCTATCATATCCCTTTCTATCTCAAGATGCATCTCAGCAAACCTTTTTACAAGAAGAGCCTGTTCCTTGGTTGGCTCTATTTCCATAGGTTCTTTCACGTGTTCATAGCCCTTCTTAATGTTTTTAAGTTCTTTCTGAGCTTCAAGAATAGCCTTCATAAGATGCTTGTGAATAATAGTGTCGACGGCTATTCTTGTAACCACAGCTTCGGCATCGGGGTATCTCAACCCCTGCCCCCTAATTTTTGCTAGGCCTTCGATATAACCCTTGGCTGCCTTATCTTCAATTTCGGCAGCCTTTTTAACAAGAGGTTCGACCATGGACATCACCAGAATAATATGTGCATTGGACATTAATAACGTTTTTCGTTGGACTTATTAGGGCTATGATGTTTTTATAATGGCTAGAATTCAAAAGAAAAAGTGCAGAAACTCAAAGCCAGAGACTCACAGCTCGACCTTTATGCCAGTCTCTTCCTCGACTTCCTTAAAGCCCTTCTTCATGTACTTGGCCAGCTCCTCGTCGACCTCGAAGAGGGCAGCTAAAAACTCCCCGAAGTGCTCCTTCTCCTCGTTGGCAACATCTAGAAAGATGTGCCTTATCCTTTCGTCCTCTATGCCAGCGGCAAGCTGTTCGTAGATGTTTATGGCGTCAAGCTCGGCTTCAATTGCCCATCTCAAAGCCTGGGCTATCTCTCTCTTGGTCAGGGGCCTGTCCTTCGGGAGCTCAAACGGGTATTTTGCAAGCATTCAGTCCACCTCAAGGCTGAAGTCTTGATAATCCATCCATATTCCCGTCTTCATAACTGAATCGTATTGAGCCTTGAGGAGCTCATAATGTTCCTTCTCAACTTTTGCCAGCTCGTTGAAGATTTTCCTAACGTTTTCATCCTCGGTTTCCTCTGCCGCTTTTTCATAAAACTCCCACGTAAGCTTTTCCTGCTCCATCCCCAACTCTACAGCTTTAACCTCGCTAAGCTCTCCCTCATACTTCGGGGTAAGCTTTTCCAAAAGTTCCTCGTCAACCTGGGGCATTTCTGGTTTTTGAAGGAGCTTTTCTACAAACTTCTTCTCAAAAACATCCCAGTGTTCAGCCTCTTCTCCAGCCAAAAAGAGGAACATCTTTTTTGCCCTTTCATCCTTTGCTCTCTTGGCCATCTCAATGTAAAACCTGAGCTCTGCCTTTTCAACTTCCAAAGCGAGTGCGAGTGCGTTGATTTCCTTCATCCTATCACCGATTTAAATTTGGTTTTCTGGAGATATTAACTTTTTGATCTCTTCAAGCACTTCTTTTGCGTGTCCTTTGGCTCTAACTTTTATCTTCTTCCAGGCTATTTCTCCCTCTGGGCTAAGGATGAAGGTGCTCCTTATTACCCCTTCGTATTCTCTACCGTATAGCTTCTTCTTCCCCCAGGCTCCAAGAGCTTTGTGGAGCTCGCCACTTGGGTCACTGAGAAGCTTTACCTTTAATCCATGCTTCTCTTTGAATTTCCTGTGACTCTCTGGGGAATCCCTGGAAACGCCTATAACTTGAACTCCAAGCCTTTCGAATTCTTCAATAAGCTCGGTGAACTCTTTTGCCTCCGTTGTACAGCCAGGAGTGTTGTCCTTGGGATAAAAATACAGCACAGTCCACTTTCCCTGTACAAAATCCCTCAAGGGAGCCTCTTTCCCTTCTTCATCCCTAACTTTAACATCGAGGTAGCTCATGCGATCACCAAAATTATTAGGATAGCCTAATTCATAAACTTTTCTCGCAAGGCTTTTTAAGGAGAGCAGAGTAAAAATTTCTGGGATATGTCATGAAGATTGTAAAAATTGAAAATCCGCTCTTCCTCAAGGATGAACTTCTCAGATTTGTCTTCAGAGTCTACCAAGGGACAAATGGGGCTTACCCTGCATTGGAGTGGGTAGAAAATAAACCATCTCCTGATGATTTTGAAGGATTTAAAAGAGTTTATGAACCTTTTCTTGAGTTCAGGCTTAGGGATGAGTTTGATGAGCTCTATGTTCTCCGTAGCAAGGATGGAAGACTAATAGGTACCGTTGCTCTAGTGTATAACCTCGAAGGCAAAGAAGCATGGTGGGTGCCGAAGGAGATTAAAAACGAAAAAACAGGGCTCATAGAGTTCTTTATGGTCGACCCAGCCTACAAAGGAAAAGGCTATGGCTCAAAGCTTTTGCAATTTGCAGTTGAAAGGCTTAGGAAGCTAGGGAAAGAAGCATATGTGATAACCTTTCCGCATCTGGAGGCCTACTCATACTACCTTAGAAAGGGCTTCAAAAAGCTCATGGATTACAAAGAGTTCGTTGTGCTGAAAAAGGAAAGCTAAAGGACGTAGAGGTAGAGTGCAGACAGTATCTGGAAGAGCAGAAGCAGAACCGCCGAGGACGCTATGAGTTTGTGTGTGCTTCTCTTTATCTTCCTTCCCAAGAACAGCCTTCCGCTTGCAGTTGCAAAGAGGACATATATGTACACGAAAAGTCCAAATTTTCCATGGGCTGAGGGTACGCCCCCAACGATGTAGATCATGTAGGCAGTGCCGACCGTCAGCAATCCCACGGCCGAATAGACAAAAAGATGGTGGATCCGGTGGTTGTGTTTTTTGGCATAATAGATTCCGAAAAGGAATAAAATGAGTGCCGTGCTCTGAATCACTGCATGCAATTGAAACGGCTCCACTAAAATCACCCGTCGAGCTGTAGCTCCCCATAACCCCTCGCTATGTTGTGCTTGGTCGTGAAGTCATCCGCATCGGCTAGAGCAAAGATGAAGCTTATTTTCTGTCCGGGAGTAAAGGCCTTATCGTACTGGTCGCCCGTGTCGAGCTTCCTCTTGAACTCTATTATCGTAACCCCGTTCTCCTCTTTGCCGGCATACTCAAGAATATCACTACTTCCGCCAAGCTTCTCATCGGGTGGATGGGAACCGTAGGTTCCGGTGGAATAAGCATCGATCACAACGGTGTTGCCGTCTTGAACCCATCCAAAGACCATGTCTGCATCCTTCATCTTGTCGGTGGGTTCAAATCCTATAGCCACCCATCCGGAGGTTTGGCCCTTAAGGGCCATGTAGAGATAGTTATCGTTGTTCCTCCAGTAAACTATGAGTTTTCCTCCTGCCAGGGAAAGCTCGTGGGCGTACTCGTTCTCCCCGATGGTGCCATCAGCCTTCCATTCTCCTAGCTGGATGGGGGTTTCACTTTGAGTCGTTTGGGTTGTGGAAGGAGTCCCGGAGCCCCCTCCCTCGGTGCAACCGCTTAGAAACACTACTCCAACAAGGAACAAAACAACAAAACCGAGTTTTTTCAAATCTTTCATGCGGTGTCACCTAAGAAATTAAAAAAGTCAGAAGTTGAAGTTTATATCCTTCATAAGCTGGTCGTAGAGTTCCTCCTTATAGACATCGGGATACTGCATCATGTAGTCATAGTGCTTCTTAAGGATGTTAAAGTGTTGTCTTTCCATATCGGCAAGCATGTTGAGCAGAACTTTGGTTTTTTCATTTGCTGCATACTTTGCAAGTTCGTTGTAAAGCTTTTCACTCACAAGCTCAGCTTCCATGGCTATCTCGTAAACTTCGTCAAGGTTGATATCTGGTTTTTTAATGGCTTCACTCATTTTTTCTGCGATAACTTTGAACTCTCCCATTATTTCAATTTCGATCTGTTTTGGTTCTTCTTCGCTCTCCTTAAACTTCTCGGCCATTTTCTCTACTATCTGTCTGTGCTTGTCTTCCTCCTTAGCCAAAAATAGAAGCTCATCTCTAATAATATCGCTCTTTACAAGCGAAGCCATCTTTTCGTATGCCTCTTTTGCTTTTATTTCGGCATTTACGGCAATTTCAAAAACTTCCTTATCCGTTATCTTCATAGAAACCACCGGTTATATATTCTCGTTAAAGTTATTAACGTTTTCGGAACTTTGGTGATTCGTCCCTTGGAAAGTTTTTGGGAGATAAAATTTCAGTTTGGTTAGATAAAACCTTTTATAGGTGTGTGCAATAGTATATATTGGTGATTACAAATGGACAAACTTGTCCGTAACAAAATTTTTGATGAGATATACAGGATTGGCGAAGATGGTGTCCCTGAATTTAAAACCTACGCCGCTGGAGAGTGGGTTTTTGGAGAAAGTTTTTCTGAGGTTAAAAGTCCCATAGATGGCAGAACTATAGCAAGGGTTTCAAGACTTAGCAAAGAACAAACCGAGGAAATTCTTTCCACAGTTTATGAAAAAGGAAGGGAGGAAATAAGAAATTATCCTGGGGAAAAGAGAATAGAAAGCTTTTTGAAGGCGGCACAGTTGATGAGGGAAGCATTTGAAGACTTTGTGAGAGTTTTGATCCTTGATGCTGGCAAGCCGAAAAGCAATGCAACTGGGGAAACAAAAGCCACCATTGAAAGGCTCGAAAAAACTACTTTTGAGTCAAGGAGAATGCTTGGTGATTACATCCCCGGAGACTGGAGTGAAGAGACCCTCGAAAGTGAGGGAATAGTAAAGAGAGAACCATATGGAGTTATCTTGGCAATAAGCCCCTTCAATTATCCGCTGTTTATCTCCGCAACAAAAATAATACCCGCCCTTTTCAGTGGAAATGCAGTGCTGTTAAAACCTGCATCTGCAGATCCTCTCGCGGCACTTCTATTTATTAGGGTCTTAGAACTTGCAGGCTTTCCCAAGGAGAGCTTTGCCCTCTTAACAATACCTGGAAGGTTTATGGATGATGTGGTAAAGGACAAGCGTATACGGGCTATAACCTTCACTGGCAGTACAGAGGTTGGGGAGCACATAATAAGAATCGGTGGGATAAAAGCTTACCACCTTGAGCTTGGGGGCAAGGATCCTGCCATAGTTTTGGATGATGCAGACCTTGAGCTTGCGAGTGAAAAAATCATTAAGGGTATGGTGAGCTATTCTGGCCAGAGGTGTGATGCAATAAGGCTCATACTAGCACAGGAGGAAATCTATGAGGAACTGAAGGCGAAGATTCTTGAAAAGCTGAAAGAGATAGAACCCAAAAACCCGCTGGAGGATGAAAACGCTGTGATGGGACCTCTTATTGACAAACATTCTGTGGATTATATTGAGGAGGTCTACAAAGATGCCATAGAGAAGGGAGCGAAGCCTTTGACCGAATTCAAAAGAGAGGGCAACTATGTATGGCCAATACTCCTTGAAGTGGACAAAGAGAAGGTTAAAGAGCTTAGAGCTTTTCAAGAGGACGTCTTTGGCCCGCTAACTCTGATTATCAAAGTCAAGGATGAAGACGAAGCAGTTGATATAGCGAATTCCTCCCGCTTTGGACTGGATGCCTCTGTTTTCAGCGAGTGCGAGAGGAGGGCAAGGAAGGTCGCGAGGAAGCTTGAAGTCGGGAGTGTTTTCATCAACGAGTACCCGAGGCACGGCATAGGCTACTATCCATTTGGCGGCATGAAAGACAGCGGCGTGGGAAGAGAAGGCATAGGCTACTCTGTCGAACAGCTTACGACGACAAAAACGATAGTGCACAACTTCAAAGGCTACGGTGTCTGGGAGTACCTTTGATTTTCTTCCCTCTTTTGTTTTGAACTGAAAACTTTATAAGTTCGAAGCTCTAATCTTTTAATGCAGATTTTAGGGGTGGTAGCTATGAGTGAGGAATTAGTTTTCAAAGTTTTAAAAGAAGCAGGAAGACCTTTAAAGAGCGCTGAAATAGCAGAATTGGCTGGAATTGATAAGAAAGAGGTAGATAAAGTCATTAAAAAGCTCAAAAAGGAAGGAAAAATAATTTCTCCGAAGAGGTGTTACTACGCTCCTGCTGAGTGATTTCCGCTTATTTTATTAACCCCTAAAACTTTTACATTTTTTGGTGGGTGAAAATGGAGGAAGCACTAAAACTGGCGAGTCAATTTTACGAGGACGAATACAAAGATTCGGTTCTCTATGCTGCCTTGAGCAGGGAGGAAAAAGACCCAAAGCTGAAGGAGGAATTTTTGAGGTTATCCCATATGGAATCAAATCATGCAAAATTCTGGCACGACTTTTTGGCCAAAAGGGGTAAAAAACCTGAGAAAATAAAAATAGGCAGGCTCAGTTTCTTTTCCGTGAAACTGCTTAGAAAGCTTTTGGGGCCGGGAACCGTTGTATCTCTGCTAGAGATGGGAGAAAACTCGGCTATTCAAAAGTATTTCAACTTTCTGACAAAATATAAGCTTAGCGAGGAAGAGAGGGAAATACTCTCAAAAATAATCCTTGATGAACTTGAGCATGAGCGCTTTTTCTACGAGAGTAAGAAACGCTTCCATGTGGAAAACATCAGGGATTTTGTTCTTGGAATGAACGACGGTCTTGTGGAGCTTTTGGGGGCAGTTACGGGACTTTCGGCGGTTTATATCCACAATCCGAAAATAGTAGGGATTAGCGGCTTGATAGTTGGAGTCGCGGGAGCACTTTCAATGGGGATAGGGGCGTTTATATCCGTCAGGTCTCAGAGGCAGGTAAATGAGAGTGTAAAACAAAGAATGGAAGTGCTTTTCAAAGTTTCTCCGGAGAGAGCAAAGGAAGAGCTTATAGAGAGGCTTTTGGAGAGCGGTATGCCAGAGGAGGTCGCTAAAGAAGTTGCGGAAAAGCTATCTTCCAATGAAAACGCAATGATAAATCTTCTTGTGCAAGAAAGCAATGAAAATGAACTCCGTTCGGCCCTTTATACTGGCTTAGCTTATCTAACTGGAGTGGCTTTTCCAGTACTGCCGTATTTCGTTGCCTCCTCTTCATTATTAGCGTTGCCGTTCTCAGTCCTTTTGGCTGGTACTGCTTTGGCGATAGTCGCGGGTACTGTTTCCATACTTTCGGGAATTTCAATAAGGAAAAAAGTCTTTGAGATGGTGTCCACTGGACTGGGAGCGGCATTCTTGAGCTATCTTTTTGGAAGGTTAATGGAGGCTATTTTCCATATTTCCGCGCTTTGATATCGGTTTTTGATTTTTCTTGATTTTATGCCCATTTGGGCTGAAAACGCATATGTACAGTACAATGGATCATAAAGAGAAAAGTTTAAAGTCTCTCGCTCTCAAAAATAGATAATTTCCATGCTTTAAGGAGGAGATAGCATATGATATGTATTGCAGGGCATGTTGGTGTGGGCCATGTTTTTAGTCATTCTGGGTTTGTTCAGGATGATTCGCAAGGATTTGCTGTAGTTGGGCACATGATTAAGGATCTATTTAAGGTACGTACGAAGATTGAAAGCGTTGATGTGGATTTAAACGCCAACGTTATAACTATAAAGACAAAAGATGGGGGCGTTGGACAGGGTCGCCCTCGCAGGGGGATCACTCCTTTTGAAGCAGAAATGTTAAAACACCTTGAAGGTGAAGAAGGCCTCTTCCCGCATTATGCAACATTGAAAGTTTTTGGAAGGTTTTATGGGCATGGAGTGTCGGAAGTGCCGGTGGCAACAGAATATGCAATTTCTACGGCCGTTATGGATACATTTGCGAAGAATATCCCCGAGTTTTATGTAGCCAGACGGGAAGACGAAATTGCTAGTGATGTAATTGGGGGCGTTAAAGTAAAAGAGCTTTCAACCGCTTTTTTATTAACAATCAACGGTTCTAAAATTGGGGTTGGCCCTGTTGAGAACTTAGAGGGTAATGTGGCATTGCCTCCTAAGAGGGGAGTAATGGAACGTCTGGGAGTTTTGAGGTCTCCTACCATAGTCGTGGAGAGTAAAGCGTACGTGCCCTCTCTGAGGGTCGATAGGGAATTGTTCCTGGTTAGGTATAACCAAGATGTGGATAATGTGACTGTGGCGAAGAGTATAATAAGCAGTCTTGAAGAATTCGGAGCGGATTATCTTGAAATCCCGTCCGCATTTCCAATGGAAAAGGGGGCTATGGAAAAATCCGTCCGAGAAGTTGCAGAAAGAATAATTACTCATGCTGATAAGCTCAAAACTTTAGATAGTGCCATTGAGCGTGCTAAAATTATAGCTGAACTTGTGAAAATACTTTCGGAGGACGTGGGTGGGATAATCTTCATGGATAATAAACTGCATGATATAGTAAGGGCTGCAGGGATTATGCCAGGAACGGCGGCGGTATTCTCTAAGGTAGTTCCTGAGGAGTATATACAAAAATACAAGGTTGTGTTTACTACAAAAGATGATGTGGGGGCAATGAGCAAAGTTCTAAAGAGGGCTATTGAGGTGTTGTTGGATAAATATCCAAACTCTATTGATGAAATCAAGGAAAAATTTGTTGATGTGTTATGAATTATGACAAAGGACGTTTGAACAACAGGCTATTTGATGTCTTGATGTCTTTTTTCTATTGTCACAATGATATTATATCAACAATATATCATGAAATCTGTCAAGTTTGGGGTCTTTTACTTCATATAGGAGGGGGCACAACTTGTCATATTTCCAAAAACTTTATATTGTTGGAATACATCAAATAAATTTGAACATATATTTTGGGGATGAAATATGGGAGTAGAACAAGTCTTGAAACTTGGAAAAAGGCCCCTGTATGCCCTTATAGCAGCAATTGTGGGTGCCCTTGTAGGATGGGTGGCAGGACCGAGCGCAGCGACTATAAAACCCTTTGGTGATGTCTTTATAGCACTTTTGAAATTTATCGTTGGACCGTTGGTTTTTGTCTCCATAGCAACAGCAGTAACAACAGTCCAAAGCTTCAAGAGACTTGGAAAAATCTTTGGAGGATTTTTGGTTTACTGGTTTGTCTTTGGTCTTATTGCAGCAATTATAGGATATACTTGGGCCAATATAATAAAGCCCGGATTGGGAGTTCAGCTAGCTTCAAAGCAAATAGAACTGGCAGAGGTATCTGTATCCCAGGTATTGCTAAGCTTTATCCCTAACAATCCAATAAAAGCCTTTTTAGAGCTTAATACAATGCAAATAATTATTATGGCATTACTTACAGGTTTTGCCATTGCTTTACTAGGTAACACCCTTCCAGAAGAGCATAACTTCCTCAAGAAGCTATTCGAGTCTCTTCAGGCATTGATATATAAGATAGTAGACTTTATCTTATGGTATGCACCAGTTGGTATTTTTGCACTGATGGCAAACCTGGTAGGAACAGTTGGTGCAATGGGACTGGCTTCTCTTGCAAAGATGGTATTTACACAATGGGCTGCATACCTTACAATATTGCTGGTTGTTCACCCGTTGTTTATAATGTTGATCCTGAGAGTAAACCCATTGCAGTACTGGAGAAAGGTATATCCGGCAATGCTAACAGCATTTGTTACCCAAAGCAGCTCTGCGACAATGCCAATTACTCTGAGGGTTACTAAGACATTGGGCGTTCCAGACGATGCTGCGGATGTTATAATACCTCTTGCTGCCACTATTAACATGCAAGCCGTTGCTGCTGAAATGCCCATCTATGCAGTTTGGGCTGCTCAGATGTATGGGGCCCATCTGACTGTAGCTCACGTGGCAATTGCATTAATAATGGGTGTTTTCGGTGCTGCAGCAGTTGCGGGAGTTCCCGGTGGAGGTATTATGATTGCCGCTATAACCCTTCAGACTCTAGGACTGCCACTGGATCCGGTAGGATGGATAGCAGGTATTTACGTGGTCATTGACATGTTCAACACAATGCTTAACGTTACCGGTGACCCATTGGGTGTCATGTTTGTCTCAAAATTTGTACTCAAGGAATTTGATAAGCAGAAGTTCAATGCACCGCCCGAATGAAGGCTTTTATTTGCTTTTTTATTTTTATGATCCATTTTTGTAACAAAAAGACACGCGATTGTTGTTATTTTTGAAAAACAAGGTCAAGCTGATTTCATTTTGGTTGGGTCCATTATTGATGAATATTTTCTCACCCAAGAATCGTGAAATCATCGGTCTAAACACGCTGTTAGGAAAATGAGGTTTTATGGGTAGGAATAGCCATTCAGATTGTTTTTGTCATATTGGGGAATTATATATAAATGACCTAAATAATATGTCAATAAATTGGGGCATAAAACCTCGAAATTTTGTAAAAAAGATTAAAAGTCACCGGCCTCAATTTATAAGTGGGGTGCCTTTTATGAAAAAAATTTTAGTGCTGGGAACTGGGGGTACTATTGCCAGTGTGAAGACAGAAGAGGGTTTTAAGAGCTCTTTAGACATCAATGAAATTTTACGGCACGCGGGTATTAAATTACACAATGGATACGAAATACATACCAAGAATATTTTGAATATCGACAGCACGCTCATTCAACCGGAGGACTGGGAAATAATAGCAAAAGAGGTTTACTCCGGTCTTAGAGACTATGATGGCATTGTAATATCTCACGGAACGGACACTCTGGCGTATACTTCATCTATGCTTAGCTTCATGGTACAGAATCCTACTAAACCCGTTGTTATAACCGGTGCTATGAAGCCGATAACAGAACCGGGTAGTGATGCTGTTAAAAATCTCAGAGATTCGCTACTTTTTGCTATGGAAGCTAAAATCGGAGGCATATTTGTCGTGTTTAATGGAAAAGTCATGAACGGATGCCGGGTTTCGAAGATTAACAGCGTGGATGTAGACGCTTTCAAGAGTATAAACTACCCTGATATAGCCTACATAGATGAAGGTGGTCAAATTAAGTATAACGCCAACATTTTTGATTCTTATTCCCGGCCTAGAGGTTCTTTAAAGTTGGACACTCAATATGATCCTCGGGTATTTGTGCTTAAACTAATTCCCGGTCTTGACTCCCGAGTTATTGACGGTCTTTTGGACATGGGGTATAAGGGACTTATACTTGAAAGTTATGGTACTGGGGGTATTCCCTATAGAAAGAGAAACCTCCTAGAGAAAATAAAGAGCATAAGCCGGGAAATTCCTGTAGTTGTGACTACTCAGGCACTGTATGGTGGAGTTGATTTGAGCAGATATGAAGTGGGTATGAAAGCACTTGAGGCGGGGGTTATTTCGGCAAAGGACATGACAAAAGAAGCAACGGTTACAAAATTAATGTGGGCCCTCGGCCATACTGAAGATGTGGATGAAATCAAACAAATAATGCATACTAATTACGCAGACGAGATAAAGAATATCTCGCAATAATGGCAGGTGCATACATTTATAAGTCGATAATCATTTGATGGGGTAACGAGAGGTTTAGGATTCACAATCGGTTGAGGTGATAGAAATGGTTGAGATAATTGACACCACATTTAGGGATGCTCATCAGTCACTTATTGCTACTAGGCTATCAACAGAAGATATGCTTCCAATAGCCGAAAAAATGGATAAAATTGGCTTTTACTCTATGGAAGTATGGGGAGGAGCGACCTTCGACGCAGCCCTAAGGTTCCTACGGGAAGACCCTTGGGAAAGGCTAAAACTCCTAAGGGAGCACATAAAGAAAACAAAACTTCAGATGCTGCTTAGAGGGCAAAACCTGGTCGGCTACAGACATTATCCGGATGATGTTGTGGAAAAATTCGTTGAGCTGGCACATAAAAATGGTATTGACATTTTTAGGGTTTTTGATGCCCTAAATGACGTTAGAAACATGAAGACCGCAATCAAAAAAGCCAAGGAAGTTGGGGCAGAGGTTCAGGGGACGATAAGCTATACTACCGGGAAGATATTCACTTTGGAATATTATCTTCAGAAAGTTGATGAGCTGATTGAGCTTGACGTTGATTATATTACAATCAAGGATATGGCTGCCCTTTTGGATCCCCAAACGGCTCACAATCTTGTGAAAGAAATCAAAGACCGCTACGGAATAAAGGTTAATGTTCACACCCATGCAACGAGCAGTTTGGCCTCTGCAACTTACTTAAAAGCAGTTGAGGCTGGAGCTGACTTAATAGACACTTCAATTTATCCACTGGCCAATGGAACAGCCCAGCCTGCAATTCAGAGCATTTATTATGCCCTAAAAGGTGAGAACAAGCCCAAACTTGATATGAAGTTAATCTTCGAGATTTCTAGGTATCTGAGGAAGATTCTTGAAGAAAAATACGATCACCTACTGAACAAAAGGGCTCTTCATGGAGATCCAAACGTTTTAGTTCACCAAATTCCTGGGGGCATGTATTCAAACCTTATCTCCCAGCTCAAAGAGATGAAAGCTCTGGACAGGCTTGATGAAGTTCTTGAAGAGGTTCCAAGGGTTAGGGAAGACCTCGGATACCCACCTCTGGTTACCCCAACGTCCCAGATAGTCGGAACTCAGGCCGTACTCAATGTCTTGTTTGGAAGATATAAGATGGTCTCTCAAGAGACAAAGAACTATGTGAAAGGTCTCTATGGCAGGCCCCCGGCTCCAATAAAGGAGGAAATCGTGAAGTTGATTCTTGGCGATGAGAAACCGATAGATGTCAGGCCCGCTGATCTGCTTGAACCGATGCTCGAGAAGGCTAAGAAGGAGCTTGAAGAGAAGGGCTACCTTGAGAAGGAGGAAGACGTTGTAACTTACTGCCTCTTCCCACAGGTTGCCTTGGAATTCTTTGAACTTAGAAAGCAAGGAAAACTAAAGCCCCTTGAAGAAAAGCCCAGAGGAAAGATCATAAAGATTTACGTTGGCGGAAGAGAGTATGAAGTCGGAGTTGAAGGAGTTAAGCTTGAAGATTTAACTATGCCAGCCTATGCTCCTTCGGCAGCTCCTGTTCAGGCTGGTGCTCCTGTCGCTACTCCTGCGCCAGCTCCGGCTCCAGCACCTTCAGCGCCGGTTGGGGTTTCTTCTGCTCCAGTGCCGGCTGGTGAAAATGTTGTTACAGCACCAATGCCGGGTAAGGTGCTTAGGATTTTGGTTAGGGAGGGTGATGAGGTTAAGG
>Ga0208663_100029_pt1 | contig 25474 bp, 29 predicted proteins | sample Wag42014_10_10_FD_187327 | JGI IMG/M metagenome (GOLD analysis project Ga0208663, IMG submission 187327) | Deep subsurface shale carbon reservoir microbial communities from Ohio, USA - Utica-2 Time Series 2014_10_10 (SPAdes) (version 2) ...
AATCGGCGCGCCAAATGAGCTGATCCTGGAAAATGCCAAAAAAATGGCAAAGGCTGGCGTCGCTATGCAAATCAGAATTCCTGTAATTCCTGGTTATAACGATTCAGAGGAAAATATTCGAGCGACAAGCCGATTTTGCTCAAGTTTAGGATCAGCAGTAAAACTGGTTCAGCTTCTTCCGTACCATCGATTGGGTTCCAGCAAGTATGTCAGACTTGGGAAAAAATATGATTTGGAGGATCTTAAACCACCCAGCAGGGAACATATGAATTTATGTAAAGAGATTATTGAATCTTACGGGCTGGAGGTAATAATAGGCTAAAACTAAGTGTTCTGTTTTCAAAGAGTTAGGCTGTTCAAATAGTAAATTTATAGTAAATTTTTAAGGAGGTAGTCTTTTTGGGAAATAACACTAAAATTGCCGACGCTAGCGCGGCAGGTTGGATTGCTAATTCAATAGTATGCTTTATGGCTTGGGCTTATCTGTGCGGGTTTGTAGATAGCAAAGCGCTTCTTCCCATGGCGCTTGTGTCTTTTGGTTGCACTATTTCCTACTTAGGAGCGGGTATTAGTCTGATTAAACAGTTAAGTCCGTATAATTGTGTAAAATCGGTTTCCTGAAAAATGGTGGGAGCCATTTACAAATTCCTCAGTTAGAATAGAAGTTGGACAAACAAACATTCGGTAGTGTCAGATAGGACATGAAGATTCCCTAAAAAATGGAAATAGAAGGTAGCAGATGGCAAATAAAACTTAAAATGCTCATGTAAAGCTGAGTTAAGAAGGAGTAATCATTTTCCAAGAAATTTAAAAAAGGACACACTACCCCCTGTGGTTAACGGATTGGTTTTTAATTCAGTTTAGTTTACCGTCCGGAACCTGTCAAGGGTAAAGGCTTCGCCCCTGCTGACGCAGGCCCTTGACAGAACCAAGAAATCCCTGAAGGGTGGGCAGTAAATAAACATGGAGAGCCTACCACAAATGCTGAAGAGGCACTTTTGGGGGCTGTTTTGCCATTAGCACAGCATAAAGGTTACGCACTGGCATTTATGTTTGATGTCTTGTGTGGAGTTTTAAGTGGTGCAGCTTACGGGAAAGATGTCGGCTCCTTTGTGCCGCCCGATTATAGTAAACCTCTCAATATGGGACATTTTGTGCTGGCGCTGGACATTGAAAAATTTCTGCCCTATGATGAATTTATAAAACGCTTAACGGATTATGTAGAGCAGATAAAAACATCTAAAAAAGCTGTGGGATTTACTGAAATTCTTATTCCGGGGGAAAGAAGCCATCTAAGGTACATGGAAAACTCTCAAACTTGTACTTAGAGGATTTAATTTAAAAGAAGTTTTAGAGAACTTGAAGGATATATATTTGATAAAAAGAAAGAATAATAAAGAATATCCGCACGTTGTAATTCAATTTGTTGCATCAAAAGATAATATAGAAGATATTTTTAGTGTATTGGATATAGCAGAGACGGTAAGTGCATACCAAGTTATTATTTCAAATGTCATTCCTCAAACTGAAGATTATAAAGATAAAATATTATATACGAGGTATGAAAATAAATTTTTAAAGGATTTATTTGAAAGACTAAGAATACATTCGTTTAGAAAAGGCATAAATCTTACTCTGCCGAATATTGAACTAAAAACGGAACGATATTGTAATTTTATTGAGGAAGAAGCAGTAGTTGTTGGCTCTGATGGATATGTTTATCCGTGCTATAGGTTTTCCCATACTACTACTGAGTATGTTTTCGGAAGAAAAAAGAAGGTTTTCAAACACTCATTTGGAAATATATTGGAAAAAAGCTTAGATGATATTTATGAAAGCAATGAATATAAAAATTTTAGAGCGAGAGTTTATAATAATAGATATCCTTCGTGCCTCGATTGCGATCTCGTTGATGGGTGTGATTTCGTTAGAACTTCCGAATATGACTGTTATGCTATAAAACCTTCATGTGCAGATTGCCTTTGGAGTAGAAGGTTTGCTATATGTCCTTAATTGAAGGGGTGATATATTGATTAAAGTAAAATTATTTGCAACCTTTAGAGAAGGAAGACAAAAGGAAGTAAATTTTGATTACTTTGAAGGAATTACCGGAAGGTTTATAATAAACAAACTTAACATAAAAGAAAAGGATGTAGCAATATTTTTAGTAAATGGACTTGATGGGAAGCTTGATGATCCTCTTAGTGATGGAGATGTGATTTCCCTTTTTCCACCTGTTGGTGGTGGTTGAGGGAAAGGAGTGTCTTTATGGGAAGATACGACAGAAATATGAATATGCTATCTAAGGAAGAAAATGAAAAACTAAAGGACTTCAGGGTTTGTGTATTGGGATGTGGAGGATTGGGTGGGTATGCTATTGAAATGCTTGGTAGATTAGGTATAGGATATATAACTGCAGTTGATAAGGATGTTTTTGAGGAAACGAATTTAAACCGCCAGATTTTAAGTGATATGAATTCATTGGGTAAAAGTAAAGCATTAATGGCGGTGGAAAGAATGAAACTTGTCAACCCAGAAGTTTTTGTAAATGCTATTGTAGATGAATTTAATTTTGAAAATGGAAAAGATATCATAAAAGGACATGATATTGTAATCGATGCTCTTGATAATATTGAGGGAAAGCTTACTTTACAGGATATCTGCGAGGAGCTTGGCATTCCATTTGTTCATGGTGCTATTGCGGGCTGGTATGGGCAGGTTACTACAGTTTTTCCTGGCGATAAGACGCTTAAGTTTTTGTATAAAAAAGAAATGAGGAAGGGAATTGAAAAAGAACTTGGCAATCCTTCGTTCACTCCTGCTCTTGTTGCTTCCATTCAAGTTAGTGAAGCACTAAAAGTTTTGATAGGAAGAGGAGAAGTATTAAGACGTAAGGTGTTATTTATAAATACCTTTGAGCAAGAATATGAGATTATAGTTCTTTGAAATTGGTGTACTATTGTAACGAAAGGACGAAATAAACTTAATATTTTATTACTTATTCTCCGAGTCTATAATCCTAAGGCAAGAGCTATGGATTATAGGCCGATAGGGTAGTGCTGGAAACGGTGCTGCCTCCCGCCTGGAAAGGAGAATAGGAAGGCTGCTATTCTCCTTTCGCATACTAAAACGAAAGGAGTTTTTTTATGAAGGTTCTTTGTCAATAGTTGGGGTGGGTATTTTTTCTGAATGTTGTTATTGTAGGTCCTAAGAGTGATCCTGCAAAGGTACATCAAGCGGGTTCCCGCGGCGAGGGCTAAAGGTGGCTTGTTTCCGAAGGTAATATGAGGTTTCAAATGCTTGTAGAAGAGCTGTGAGAAACCTGAACTTGCGAGAATGTTTTATAATAGTAAAAGTGGCTTTCTACAGATTTAGAGCATAGTCGCAGAAAGGGCAACGATAAGTATGATGATTTTTTAGGAGAGGGCTTTTCAGGTGCCCACTTATGTTTATACACTTTACGTTGTAGCTTCTGGTAGTCCTCAAGGTCTTTGCCGAAACTGCGCAAAAAGAGAGGAGGAGTGCTGCATACAGGACATTCATCGACATCTACTTCAGGAGGCTTAATGTGCCTGACATTCGACAACTACCAACTTCGACTCCAAGGGGAGGGAATCTTTCTTTTTTCTCAAATTTTCTCAAATCTTTTGGTATCAAATGTTGTAAGGTTTGATAGCCCTTAAAGGAGGAAGCATATCTGACAAACTGTCAATACCCTAGGAGGTATTAAAATTGAAGATAATAGGTGTTATAGGAACAAAAGATACAGGTAAAACCACTCTTGTAACAAAAATTGTTAGAAAATTAGTGGATGAGGGGTACAGGGTTGCCACCCTGAAACACACCCATACAGGCTTTGATTTTGCAGATAAAGACACTGGTAAACACAGAGAAGCAGGGGCAGAGCTTGTAGTCGGTAGTGGAGAAGAAACCTTTTTTCTTCTTGGTAGGAAAATGGTGCTTGATGAACTTGTAGGTACTATCCAGCTTCTTGGGGATTTCGATTTCCTGGTTATCGAGGGTTTTAAAGAGATGCCCCATGCAAACATTTCTACTTCCACTGAAAATGAATTCACGATAAGAAAGGTGGATCCATTCTCCCTTAAGGAGGAAGAATTGGATGAACTCATTGAAGTCATAAAGAACAGAAGTTACTGTTTGCTGCAGGGGCTTAACTGTAAAAAGTGTGGTTTTGAATCATGCAGGGACTTTGCAATGGCAAAGGTCCAGGGAGCTGCAGATGATATAAACTGTAAGAGCCAGCCAAAAAGGGCTCTTCTGAGAATAAATGGTCACCCGGTACCTATGAATCCATTTGTACAGGAATTTATATCAAAAACAGTTCTTGGTATGATCGATGCACTTGACATGAAAAACCACGAAATTGAGAAGGTTGAGTTAATTATAAGAAATAATTATGAATAATGCACCATAAACGCATAGATGAATTGAAATTATTAGTTTAGGATAATTACCACAGACTTAAGGATCTTATGACAGGAAGAGTAATGTGAAGTGTTATTAGTCTTTTTAACCAATGCTGGTGTTCTTACTATAAATAATGTTGGGGTGGACAAAAATTATGTATCTAAGATCGCTTGACGAAGCTAATTAATCGAGATAAAAAAATTATTAAAGTAAGGAGAATAACTCTCCGAGCCTTTATGTCTAAGGGGCGAAGAGCCCTATGAGATAAAGGCCGATAGGGTATTGATGGAAACATCAATGCCTCCCGTGTTGGAAAGGAGAGGCAATGCATTTGCATTTATGCAAAGCAAGAATGCGTAAGGTAAAGTAATTGTGTCCTTGCTTTGCGAAAACGATGCAGTGCCTTCTCCGGAAGGCATTTTTTTGTACCTTTGTTAGGGACTAATTTCAATGGTAAAAGCTAAAGAATGGAATCTTTCCAGTTTTAATGGGTAAGGTTTAAACAAAAACTAATAGTGATGATGGAGGATGAATACCATGGCAAGAATATCAAAGAAGTTTTTGATGATCCTTTTATATTCTATTTTGTTGTTTAGTTTATTTTCTCTGAACGGTTGTACAGGTTCTAAAACTTCAGAGAAGATTTCCCCAGGTAATCGAGATGTAATTTTGGCGACAACAACAAGCACGCAGGATAGTGGGCTTTTGGATTACCTTTTACCGATCTTTGAGAAAGAAACAGGATACAAAGTAAAAGTGGTTGCCGTGGGGACAGGACAGGCTTTGGAGATGGGAAAAAGGGGGGAAGCAGATGTTCTTCTTACACATGCTCCTGCGGCAGAGAAAGAACTTGTGGACAACAAGGATGTTATAAACTATCAGTTGGTAATGCACAATGATTTCATTGTGGTTGGTCCTTCAGAGGATCCAGCGCAAGTTAAGAATGCGGTTTCAGTAGAAGCAGCCTTTCAGGCGATTGCTGAAAAAGGTGTACCGTTTGTTTCGAGGGGTGATGATTCGGGTACACACAAAAAGGAATTGAGTTTATGGAAAGCAGCAGGGATTGATCCCAAGGGAAAGTCGTGGTATATAGAAAGCGGCACAGGAATGGGACAAACGCTCCTTATTGCTAACGAAAAACGGGCGTATACACTAACTGAACGGGGAACATACCTTGCATACCGCGATAAATTAGATCTTACCATTGTTCGAGAAGGAGATAAGGGTCTTCTTAATATTTATCACGTCATGCAGGTTAACCCCGAGAAACATCCTGGGAAACACATAAACAGCGATGGAGCCAAAGCTTTTGTGGAGTTTATGATTTCGCCCAGAACGCAGGAACTTATTGGCAAATTTGGGGTAGACAAATACGGAGTGCCGCTCTTTTTCCCCAATGCCCAAAAAGGGGAAGTAGAATAAGGAGTTGAATAAAAGTGGAACTTATTTGGGAAGGCCTGAAAGGAGCATTCAAATTTCTTTTTCATGGGGATCCAGAAATCAGAGAAATTACTCTTCTTTCTCTTAGGATTGCTGCGTGGGCTATAGGGATAAGTTCAGCCATTGGCCTTCCACTTGGGATTGCACTTGGAGTAAGCACGTTCCGTGGCAGGGATTTTCTTCTGACTTTAGCCAATACCGGCATGGGACTTCCACCGACAGTTATGGGGCTTTGGGTAGCTATTGTGCTATGGCGTACCGGCCCTTTAGGAGGACTAAAGCTGATTTATACTCCTACTGCCATCATCATTGCTGAAGTAATTCTTACCGTGCCTATTATTATAGCTTTGGTAGCTGCAGCTGCGTCGGATAAAAAAGCTAAATTACACGATTTTTTTCTTTCTTTAGGGTTGAACCCTCTTCAATATATGTGGCTTTTACTTCGGGAAATTCGTAGCTCAGTTTTAACAGCAATCATTGCCGGTTTTGGACGTGCAATTTCGGAGGTAGGAGCAGCAATGATGGTAGGAGGGAACATCGCTGGGGAAACCCGCACGCTTACCACCGCTATTGTTCTTGAAGTATCTAAGGGTGAGTTTGACCGCGCGTTAGCGATAAGTTTTGTACTTCTTGCCTTATCGTTTTCTATTACTGCCTTTATTACCCATCTTCAGTATCAACAAAACTTAAAGTAGAAGCGGGAAAAACAAGAAATAATTAGATTAAAGAAAGGAGGTAGAGGAGTATGAATTATATGTTTGAACGCAAAGCTACCGATTTTCGGGATATAGAGAATCAAACGCCGGTTATTATAGCCGAAGATATTAGTGTACGGCGCAATGAACGCTTTATCCTGCGAAACATAAGCCTCGTTTTGCATCAAGGGGAACGTTTGGGACTTGCGGGTCCCAATGGTTCAGGAAAAAGTACGCTCCTTAAAGTCTTATCCTTACTAATTCCACCGTCTTCTGGGAGGCTTACAGTTCTTGGCTTTATGGGAGACGGGCGGTCTTCAGTGACTGTTCGCCGAAAGATGTCTATCGTCTTTCAACAACCGACGACGCTCACAGGGAGTGTTTTGCAAAACGTGAGTATTCCCCTGCGCATGCGAGGACTTTCTGCCCGAGAAGCAACCAAGCGGGCATATGAGTGGCTTAAGTGTTTTGATTTAGAAAAGCTTGCTTTTCAGCGGATACATACACTTTCTGGGGGAGAACTTGCACGTCTTCAGCTAGCAAGGGCGTTTGCTATGGAACCGGAAATTTTGTTCCTTGATGAACCTTTTGCAGCAGTGGATGCTACTTCACGGAGTCCACTAAAGGCCCTTCTTCGGGAGATTCTGGCAAAAAACAAGGTTTCACTGCTTCTTATTAGTCATGATTTTCGTGACCTTCTCGATCTTACTGAGCGCACGCTGGTTCTTTTGGATGGGCACATTGTTGCACAAGGTAAAACCCAAACTTTGCGCATACAATCTCCACTCGTGCGTGAGATTTTTCCGGAGTAAAGTTTTTCGGGATACAAAGGTTGCTCAATATGTCTCTACTCTATACCATACTTATTTAAGCAGTTTGCGAAAAAAGTTTTTTATTTCAAGTAGAAGGAATACTAATTACTATACTTTTATTATAAATGAAGGCAGGATAAAAAAATAAATTAGTGGGGGAAAGCAAGAAAGGGGATGATAAATTAATGATTAAAGTTGCTATTTTGACTGTTAGTGACAAGGGTTTTAGAGGAGAGAGAATTGACACAACATCATCTGCTATAAAAGAAGTTTTAGATCCAGCGATATATTCTATTGAAGAAATAAGAATCGTTCCAGATGAAATAGAAGATATAAAACGTGAACTAGTAAGATTTTGTGATGAATTAAAAGTTGACCTTGTTTTGACAAATGGAGGAACTGGATTTTCAAAGAGGGACGTAACACCAGAAGCAACGATGGCTGTGGTTGAGAAATTGGTTCCTGGAATTCCAGAAGCAATGAGGGCAAAGTCTTTAGAAATAACTCCACATGCTATGCTATCCCGCGCTGTTGCAGGAATTAGAAAGAGCACTTTAATCATAAATCTTCCAGGAAGCCCTAAGGGGGCTGTTGAAAACTTAAATGTTGTTTTACCTGCTCTTAAGCATGGAATTGAGATTTTAAAGGGTGAAGCTTCAGAATGTGCAAGAAAGGACGATTAAAATGGAACTTTTAAAACTTGTTACAGTAAAAGAGGCAAAGGAGATAATAGAAAAAAATATTAGTTTTAAACCTGGCATAGAGAAAATAAGTATTTTAAATTCGTTAGGAAGAATTTTAGCAGAAGACATATATGCACCGGAAAATGTTCCCGATTTTAGAAAATCAACCGTTGATGGATATGCTGTGATTTCGAGTGATGTTTTTGGAGCGAGTGAGAGTTTACCTGCAATTTTAAAGCTTGTTGGAGAAGTCAAGATAGGAACGGAACCAACCCTGGATATAATGCCAGGAGAGTGCATGTATGTTCCAACAGGGGGTATGCTTCCTAAAAGTGCCGATACTGTTGTTATGATTGAATACACAGAAAAACTTGATGATGAAACTATTTTAGTCAATAAACCAGCTGCGCCCTTTCAAAACATAATTGAAATTGGAGAAGATGTAAAAAAAGGTGAACTCATTTTAAAAAAAGGCACAAAATTGAGACCCTACGAAATAGGGGTTTTATCAAGTCTTGGAATATTAGAGGTGGAGGTTTATAAAAAAGTAAAGGTTGGAATTATTTCCACAGGCGATGAGATAGTGGACCCTAAGGAGAAAATTAATAAAGGACAGGTCAGGGACATAAATAGCTATCTGTTATACTCTCTGTGTCTTGAAGAAGGAGCAGAGCCTATTCTATACGGCATTGTTAAAGATGATTATGAAAAATTAAGAGAGAAATTGCAAGCGGCAATAAGTGAATGCGATTTGGTTTTGATGTCGGGTGGCAGTTCAGCCGGCAACAAAGATGAAACTCTCAGGGTTATAAGTTCATTTGAAAATTCGAATATTTTTATTCATGGAGTTGCTATACGACCTGGGAAACCTACGATTGTTGGAAAAGTAGGTGATAAATTCATATTTGGACTTCCAGGGCATCCACTGGCCTGTGCGGTAATATTTAAAACCCTTGTTATTCACTATTTGGACAGGATAAGGAATTTTGAAAGAGAAGAATATCCGGTTGAGTGCAGGTTTGCCGTAAACTATCATAAGGCTGAGGGTAGAGCAGAATTTTTACCTGTTAGTATAAAAGAAGTGGAAGGAAAATTAATTGCGTATCCCACTTATTATGAATCAGGACTTATATCTCGTTTTGCAAAATCCTTTGGATATGTTTACATCGAAAAAGAATTAGAGGGCATATCTGAAGGACAAATAGTTAAAGTTTATAAATTTTAGGAGGGTGCTATGAGGCAAAATATCTATCTTTCAAATATAAGCTTGAATGAGGCAATAAATATTTTTCTTGAAAAAATAAAAGATTTTAAGGTTGAAACAGAATATGTAAAAACTTATGAAGCAAATGGTAGAATTACAGCAAAACCTATATTTGCCAAAATTTCATCGCCCTTTTACAACAGTTCTGCTGTTGACGGGATTGCAACAGTAGCAAAAAAGACATTTACTGCAACAGACAAAAATCCTGTAAGGCTTAAAGAAGGAGTTGATTATGTAGTTGTTGATACAGGTGATCCTATTCCAGATGAATATGATTGCGTAATTATGGCTGAAGATTTAATATGGGTATCTCAAGATGAGGTTGAGATAATAAAGCCTGCTATTCCATGGCAAAATATACGACAAATTGGTGAGGATATAGTAGAAGGACAACTTATACTTCCTCAAAGTCATAGGATAAGACCGGCTGATATTGGTGCTTTGATTGCAGGAGGAGTATTTGAAGTTGAAGTTTATAAAAAGCCTAAAGTTGCAATCATTCCAACAGGAACAGAGCTAGTAGAACCAGGGGAAGAACTTAAAGTTGGAGATATAATAGAATTTAACTCGAGAGTTTTTGCCGCGCAGGTTGAAGAATACGGCGGAATTCCAACAAGATTTGATATTGCAAAAGATGATTTTGAGAAATTGAAAGCTGTTGTTGATAAAGCTTCAAAGGAATACGACATTATCCTATTAAATGCTGGTTCATCTGCAGGACGTGAGGATTATTCTAAAAAGGTTATTGAAACCTTAGGTGAAGTCTATATTCATGGAGTTGCTATAAAACCTGGAAAGCCAGTTATACTAGGAAGGGTAAACAATAAGCCTATTGTTGGAATACCAGGTTTCCCTGTTTCAGCTTATTTTATAATGGAAAACATAGTTAAGAAGCTTGTCAACTTTGTTCAAGGATATGATAGAAAAGATAAAAGATATATAGAAGCAACTCTTTCAAAAAGAATTATGTCATCTCCAAAATATCTTGAGTTTGTAAGAGTAAAACTTGGTTTTATAGACGGTAAATACATCGCAGCGCCAATTGAACGGGGAGCAGGTACTACAATGAGCCTTGTAAGGGCTGATGGGGTTTTGGAAATACCTGAGGAGCTTGAGGGTTATGAAAAAGGGACAAGGGTTAATGTAAACATATTAAAAAGCGAAGACGAGATTAAAAATACAATTCTTTGTATAGGAAGCCACGATTTGATACTTGATATTGCAGCAGATCTTCTTGCTAAAGGGGGAAAATTCACGCTATCTTCAGCCCATGTCGGAAGCATGGGGGGAATACTCTCATTGAAGGATAGGGAAACACATTTTGCAACAATTCACCTTCTTGATGTGGAAACGGGTGAGTATAATAAATCTTATGTGAAAAGATATATTCCAAACAGAAAAATTGCTCTTATAAAATTTGTAAAAAGAATTCAGGGGCTTATGGTTAAAAAAGGTAATCCACTAGAGATTAATTCTTTGGAGGATATTGTAAAAAAAGGTGCAAGATTTGTGAACAGGCAAAAGGGGTCTGGGACAAGGATTTTACTGGATTATGAATTAAAAAGATTAGGTATAAATCCCAAAGACATCATAGGTTATGAAAGGGAGGAGTATACTCATATTTCAGTTGCAGCACAAATAGCTAAAGGGAATGCAGATGTTGGACTTGGGGTATTTTCTGCTGCTAAGATTATGGACCTTGATTTTATTCCGATAGCGGATGAAGAGTATGACATTGCAATTCCCGTTGAGTACTTAGAACTTGATGGGGTAAAGCAGTTTTTGGAGGTTATAAATTCAGAAGAATTTAAAAATGAGCTTGATAAGCTTGGAGGGTATGACTATAGCAATTTAGGAGAAATTATCATTATCGAGTAAAGGAGAATTTTTATGAGAGATAGGTTAGGAAGAAATGTTGATTATTTAAGAGTTTCTGTTACGGATAGATGTAACTTAAGGTGCATTTATTGTATGCCGGAGGAGGGAATACCCAAAAAAGATCATAATGAGATTCTAAGGAACGAAGAGATTTTAAAAATAATTAGGATTTCAGCAGAACTTGGCATTAAAAAGGTAAGGTTTACAGGAGGCGAGCCACTTGTAAGGAAGGGAATTGAGAACATAATTTATGAAACATCAAAAATAAAAGGCATTGAAGACATTGCACTTACAACTAATGGAACAAAACTTTATGAAATGGCAGATACTTTAAAAGAAGCAGGACTTAAAAGAGTTAACATAAGCCTTGATAGTCTTAAAAAAGATCGATACCGTATGATTACAAGGCTTGGGAATATTGATGATGTATTTAGGGCTATTGACAAAAGTTTATCTATTGGACTTGAACCTGTAAAAATTAATACGGTTGTAATAAAAGGTATAAATGACGATGAAATTTTTGATTTTGTGAAGCTTGCCGATGAAAACCCGCTTCATATCAGATTTATTGAAATAATGCCGATAGGTGAAGGAGCAAAATTTAAAGATAACTATATATCGTCGGATGATTTAATAAGTAGCATTCCCGGACTGATTCCGGTTGAAACAGAACCGGGTAACACTGCAAGGGTTTTTAAAAGAAAAGGAGCAAAGGGAACGGTTGGTTTTATTGCACCTTTGTCATGTAAATTTTGTTCAAGGTGTAATAGGATTAGACTTACTGCAGCTGGAACTATAAAACCTTGTCTGCATTCAAAATATGAAGTAGATATTAAAAGTTTTTTAAATGATGAAGACAAGATAAGAGCAATGCTGGAACATGCAATCTTAAGTAAGCCGGCAGGGCATAATCTTGAAAAGGAAATAAGCCAGAATCAAAAAATGATGTTTCAAATAGGAGGATAGTATATGAATTTAACACACATTAATGAAGAAGGTAGAGCAAGAATGGTCGATGTTAGCGAGAAAGCTGAGACAAAAAGAGAAGCTGTTGCAATAGGAAGTATTTATATGAAAAATGAAACTTTAAGAAGAATACATGAAGGAACTATTAAAAAAGGAGATGTCCTAGCTGTTGCACAGGTTGCAGGTATTATGGCTGCGAAAAATACATCTCATATGATTCCGATGTGTCATCCTATCATGATAACCGGATGTGATATTAGTTTTAATTTGGATTTTGAGAATTCAAAGATTGACATTAAAGCAGTAGTTAAAACTGTTGGACAAACAGGGGTTGAGATGGAGGCATTGACTGCAGTTACGGTTGCAGCTCTTACGATTTATGATATGTGTAAAGCAATAGATAGAGACATGGTTATAAGCGAAATAATGCTTGTGAAAAAAAGTGGTGGAAAATCAGGCCTTTATGAAAGGGAGGTTTAATAATGGCAAAGGTGGTGTCAGTTAATATTAGCGAAAAGAAAGGAACTGTAAAAAAGCCTATAGAAAAGGGATATTTTAGAGAAAACCACGGGCTTGAAGGAGATGCTCATGCTGGAAGGGGACACAGGCAGGTCAGTCTTCTTGCAGAGGAGAGTATAGAAAAGATGAAAGCAAAAGGCATTTGGGATTTGGCTGCAGGAAAATTTGCAGAAAATATAACAACAGAAGGAATTGAACTTTACACTTTGCCGGTAGGAACAAAACTTAAAGTAGGAGAAGAGGTTATTCTTGAAATATCTCAAATAGGGAAAAAATGTCACGAAGCTTGTGAGATCAGAAAGATTACAGGCGATTGTATAATGCCAAAAGAAGGTGTATTTGCAAGGGTGTTAAAAAGCGGGTTTATAAAGCCCGGAGATGAAATTATAGTTATAAATGGATAAAATTACCGTAACTCCGAGAGATAATTTTTGTCTTTTAAAAATTTTAAATTATATGTCAAGGAGATAAGCAGCAAATATGGCAGGTATGTATATAAAAGGAAGCCATTACTCTCAACAAAAATGATGAAGAAATTATGAAAAGTTTAAAGTGTTATAAATGAGAAGGAATGTTTGGTTATTGGCGATTTTTGCATTGTTAATGTTCCTTACCAATGGATGCGTTAATGCGGGCAAGAGTTCAAAAGAGACTCCAAAAATGAAAAGTGCAAGTTACACAGGACAAAAACTTTACATTTATGCACCAACATCACTTAAAAAACCTATGGATGAAGTTATTTTTAGCTTTGAAAAGAAAACAGGAGCTAAAGTAATACCAAATTATGGAGCTTCCGGTGAACTTTACTCTCAGATAAAAAGTGGACAGCCTTGCGATATTTATTTTTCTGCTGATTGGCTTTATGTTGATAAACTAAAAAGTGATGATATGCTAAAAACTTCTCAGAAATTCTTGGAAGATGTTGTAGTGCTTATAGTTTCAGAAAAAGGCAAGAACAAGGTTCAAAAAGTGGATGATTTGTTAAAACCGAATGTAGTAGTGGGAGTGGCTGATCCTAAAGCTCCTATCGGTGTTTATACCGAAACAGCACTTAAGAAAAATGAAATTGTGGGATAAATTAATTTTGTCGGGAAATCTTAAAGCTCGACCTGCAACTGTTAATCAGGTTGCGATGATGGTTAAAAATGTTGAGCTTGATGCCGGTTTTGTTTACTCAAGTGTAGCTAGCGTTAAGAACACTTTTGTAATTGCTTTTTTTGCTTCAATTTTAGCACCTTTTTGGCTTTGGGATTTGGATATTACCATCTTTTTTCTAAGAATTCTTTTATATATCGTTTTGCCAATCTTATAAATGATTTGCCTGTTGCTGTGCTCCATACAGTAGCCGGAGCTGCTCTGCTTTTGGCATTTGGACGCAATGTTTTGGGATTTATCAGCAATACTGGTCTTGCTTTCATGATGATTTCGGTTGTATTAGCTATGTTTTTTGTATCATATCTATTAGCTGCAAGAGCAATAGCAAGTGGAGCAGATCAAATAGAACCAGAACTAGTAGACGTAGCGCGCACCTTGTGGGATATACTCTTCAAAGTTTACTTGCGAATTATCCTTCCTCTTTTGAAAGAGGCTATATTTTCAGGACTAGTACTTACCTTTGCTCATTCTTTAAGTGAGTTTCCTGCTGTAATTATGTTTGGTGGAAATATTCCAGGTGTTACTCAAGTTTTAGCTTCTCATGTATTTACTAAAATTGAGGAGGGCGAACTTGATATGGCTGTGACAGCTAGCGCTTTTTGTGCCGTAATATCCCTAATACTTGTTGGATTGCTTAATTTAATAAAGAAGGAGGAGTATCAAAAATGCTTGAAATTATTGAGATGACTAAAAGTTTTAAAGAACGAAAAGTGCTAAAAGATGTGACATTCAAAATATCTTCTGAGATTAAAGTAATAATAGGATTGAATGGAAGTGGTAAATCTACATTGCTTAGAATCATAGCTGGAATAATAAAACCTGATAAAGGGCGAATAATTATTAACGGCTAAGATGTAACCATGCTGCCGCCCGAACACAGAAAGGTAGGATATGTGCCGCAGCGCACAGCCCTTTTTTTGGTCATCTGACAGTAAAAGATAATATCATATATCCATTGAAAAATGGACGAGGATCTAAGGAAACAGCAGAAAGAATGATTGAGATATTGGGGCTAAAAGACTATTTGTATTATAAGCCACGACAACTTAGTGGAGGGTATAAAATGCGAGTTTCGTTAGCTCGAGCTTTAGTATATGAGCCGCAAATTATGCTTCTGGACGAACCTTTTAGTGAAATTGATGCTGTGCAGCTAAAGAAAAGCTTTTACCTGAGTTTTATAGACTGCTGAAAAGCAGAAATATACCGTTACACATGATATCCATGAGGCAGGGTTAATAGGAGACAGCTTTGCAGTTGTGAATGATGGAGAGCTTATTCATATTGATTCAGCATCTAAATCCTTTGAGCTTATAGAAGATAAGGTTTTTCAAAAATCATATTTTTCAGGACACGGCAAAAAATGATCTATATGAACATGAGAGAGGAGGCAGAAATATGGAAGGAATAGTTTTGTCGATAAATATAAGTGAAAAAAAGGGTGAGCCTAAAACACCTATATCAGAAGGTTTTTTTAGGAAGGATTTTGGGCTTGAAGGTGATGGACACGCAGGTGTAGATATATACCGGCAAGTAACATTTTTGGATATAGAGACTATTGAGGAAATGAAAGTTTTAGGAATAGAAGGTTTAAAACCTGGTATGATTGCCGAAAATATTACAACTAAAAACATAAAACTTTACCAATTTCCTATTGGTACAAAAATAAAAGTTGGAGAAGTGTTTTTGGAGATTACAATGATAGGGAAGAAATGCGAAAAGCCAGAAAATTGTTCATTGAAAATAGAAGTAGATAAATGTTTAGCAAAATCGCGTATAGTTTTTGCAAAAGTTATAGAAAGTGGAAAAATAAAAGTGGGCGATATAATTAAAGTGCTAGACTATAAAGATGAGTAGAATGGAAGATACTCAAATTAATGTAAAAAATATACATTTCTCTAAGACTTTTAATTTTTAATATAGTTAAAAAAGGGTTCTTTGTCAAGAGTTGGGGTAGATATTTGTCCGTGTCAAGATTTTGTAGGTAAAAATTTTTTTAATTATAAATTGCAATATAGAGAATTGCAGAATGCCATTGACAGAGCCTATTACCTGGCAGAAGGCGAAATAATCACTGAAGATTATTTTCCCGAGAATATAGAGAGAAAAAATTGTGAGGAAGACATAAATGTGACTGCAGTACTTCCTTTTGATGTTATTGAGGAGAAGAATATAAAAGAAGCATTAAGGCTTGCAAAGGGCGACGTTGTCAAAGCGGCTAAGATGCTAAATTTAAGCAGAGCGACTATTTACAGAAAAATAAAGAAATACAAAGTAAATTTGAAAGAACTTTCATCTCTAGTTGAGACAAAATAGTTTAAGTCTCAAAATGAGACGCAATATATGTCTCATTTTGAGACTGTTACTTTTATGTCCCCTAGGATTATGGGGGTTTTTATTTTGGCATAAAACTTGCATAAATACTGAGTATGAGGCAAAAACTACTTAAGTAAAAATGGAGGTGATTTAAATGGTTATAAAAGGTGAGTATGTAAATATAAAAGGCAGTAAAATTCATTATTTAGAAATAGATAAAGAGAGTAGCAAAGATACAGTGATATTATTGCATGGCAAAAGATACAATGCTTATGATTGGATAAATTCAGGGATAGCTGAAAATTTATCTAATCAAGGATTTAAGGTGATATGCTTTGAGTTTCCCGGATATGGTTCTTCCGAAGAGTGCGATTTAGAAAAGGAAGAGGTTTTATTAGAATTTGTAAAAAAATTAAATATATCTTCTTTTCACCTTGTAGCTCCCTCTTTTAGTGGGGAGATATCTATAAAATTTGCTCTCAAATATGGCGATATGCTTAAAAGCTTGACAATTGTAGATAGCATAAATGTAGATAAATACAAAGAAAAATTAAATGAAATATATGTAAAAACATTGATTGTATGGGGGAAGAAAGATGAAATTGCACCCTATGAATTTGCGGAAATATTGAAAAATAATATTAAAAACAGTACATTGTTTGTGTTTGAAAATTTGGGACATACCTGCTATTTTGATGATGCAAAAAAGTTCTCTGAGGTGTTGATAAATTTTATAAGAGCATAAATTAAAGGGGCTGTCTTTAGGATGGCCTTTTTTTATGTTGACAAATACAAAATTTCGTGTATAATGTATACATGATACCCCTAAACAGAGGGGGAGTATTTTTAATGGAGGTAGAATTATGAGAGTAGCAAGAATCGATGAAAATATATGCGACAGGTCACCTTTTTGTCCAGCAGCAATGAGCTGCAGATTTAAGGCTTTTAAAGTTACGTTTGGAGGGTCATTTAGGATAAACATAAGCATCGATGAAGAAAAGTGCACAGGGTGTGGTGTTTGTACGAGATATTGTCCTCATGGAGCAATTGAGCTTGTTGAAAAAGAAAAAGCTTCATAAAAATAAGGCACAAACAAGTGCCTTATTTCAGACTGTAGACAAACTCTTTATGATATGTTGGCATTTTGCATAAGTGTAGCGACTTGATAGAGCAGTAACTAAACTTAGCGAGGCTGAGAGGCGAAAGCGGGGCCGAAGCCAAGGATGGCGGAGGCGGGCACTAAGTCAAGGATGACGAATGTGCCCGGAACCCCGCTTGAGCCCGAGGACGAGCGCTAGTTTAGTCTGCGATATCACCGGAGCAAACGATGCAAAATGCCAACAAAAATAGAACTTTGTCAACAAACTGAGATAAGGCACACTTAAGTGCCTTATTTTACATTTGCCTTTTCTACTAATTTAATCCTATGCATTGTAGAAGGATGAGAATAAGAAAACCATTCTATAAAAGGCGGCGGAGCTACATCCAATAAACTTTTTTTAGCAAGGTCAATCTGAAGTTTTATTACAAGTTTTTTGTCGCGAAGGTACTCTACAGATAGTAAATCTGCTTGTTTTTCCATCTGCCTTGATATGTAATTTTGTATTGGACTTGTGTCAAAATTTATAAGTAGTATAAACAAATATATCATCGCTAAAACAGCAGGAGTCATTCTTTTACCATAAGGGAGAAATAGGCTTGAGTGAATTAAAATATTAAGAAAATAAAGGCCTATTACAAGTCCTACTATGCCTATTAACATACTTTTTAATACGTGATTTTCTTTCCAATGACCTGCTTCATGAGCTATAACTGCCTTTATTTCATCCTCTGGATAATTTTTTAATAATGTATCATACAATACAATCCTACTTGTCTTTCCAAATCCATAAAAGTAGGCATTGGCAAGAGTAGTCCTTTTACTTGCATCCATTTCTTGAATCTTATCTATTTTTATTCCCGCATTTTTTGATATTTCCTTTACCATGTTTATTATTTTTTGGTCTTTGATTGGGGTGAATTTATTAAATAAAGGTGCTATAAAAGTAGGATAGACGTAAATTTGCACAAACATAATTATCGTCAAAAAGACTGCAGCACTTACCCACCAGTTATTAGGCCATTTATTTAGAGCCACAAATAAGAGCAATACTCCCATTGACGAAAAAACAAAGTCTAAAGCCGCACTTTTAAAATAATCACTCCACCAAGAAGCCATTGTCTGTACAGAAAAACCCCATTCAACTTGAACAGAATGGCTTAAAAGGCTAAAGGGTAGAGATATTAACCTTAAAATTACCCATAAGGCAATGAAATATAAAAAGACATTCACATAGTATTTACCTGAAGCTAATTTTTCAGTATAATATGAAAGCTTGATAGCATTATTCCCAAATACAAACCATATCAAAAAAGCTGCTTTTGTCAAAAAAGAAGTTATGTAAATCAATCGATTTATTCTGTGATACTTTTGCGCTTTTGATATTTCTAAAGGAGAAAAATATTTGTAGACTTCACGAGGTATATTTCCTGGAAATAATGTATAATAAAGGTATAAAGCAGAAAATATTGTGGTAATTAATATAAGTGTCAGCCACAATTTATTGAATTTTATAAAAGACATAGTCTTCAATCCTTTCACAAAGTTTTACCTAACAATATTATATCTCATTAGAGGAAAAAATAGTTTTGCAAATAAAATTATTTGCTTTTTTGTATAAATACTTATATTATATATTTGTAAAATGTAGTAAAATGCGAGGGATATATATGAAAACACTTCTTGTAGGAATCAATGCAAAATATTATCACACCAATCTTGCTATAAGAAATATAAGAAAGTTTTGTCATCCTTATGATATAGAAATTTTTGAGACTACTATAAATGACAGTACAGATTTTATGCTAGAAAGTGTTGTAGAAAAGGAACCAGACGTAGTAGGTATATCTTGTTACATATGGAATATAGAAATAGCATTAAATTTGGCTGAAAATATAAAAAAAATACTTCCGAAAGTAATATTGGTTTTGGGGGGACCTGAGGCTTCTTATGATGTAGATAATCTTTTGTCAAAAGGCTTTATAGATTACATAGTTTTAGGGGAAGGGGAAATTGCTTTTAAAGAATTATTGGAAGCGTTAGAAGGAAAAAGGGATATAAAAGAAGTTGCAGGAATTAGCTATAAGGTTGATGGGCAAATAGTAATTCAACCACAAAAAGATTATGTCAACTTAAATGAAGTTCCCATATCTTATGAGGAAGAGGAAGATTTGAGCAATAAGCTTGTGTATTATGAGACCTCAAGAGGTTGTCCTTTTAAATGTGCTTATTGTCTTTCTTCTATTGACAATAAATTGAGATATGAAAGCCTTGAAAAAGTCGAAGGGGATTTGAAGTGGTTTGTAGATAAAAATGTGAAAATATTAAAACTTATTGATAGGTCTTTTAATTCAAATAGAAAGAGAGCAAGAGAGATTTTAAATATTATGAAAAAAATAGGTGGAGATACTGTATTTCACTGCGAAGTTAACCCTGAGCTTGTGGATAAAGAGTTTATAGAAGAATTAAAAGGGTTGGAAAAAAGAATACAGTTTGAAGTAGGAGTTCAGACTACAAATAAGAATAGCTTAAAAAAAATATCTCGTATTACTGCAGTTGAAAAAGCCTTGAGAGGAATAAAACTGCTTAGAGAAGCGGGAATAAAACTGCATGTAGATTTGATAGCGGGACTTCCTGAAGATAGTTTTGAAACTTTTAGTAAAGCTTTTGATGATGTGTATAATTTAAAACCTGATGAAATACAGTTGGGATTTTTAAAAGTATTAAAAGGTACTCCTTTAATGAGAAAAGTGGAGGAGTTTAAAATAGTTTATGATAATAAGCCCCCCTATGAGATCTTGTATACAAAGGATGTTAGTTATCAAGAGTTAGTCATTTTAAAAGGTATAGCATTCCTTTTGAACAAATACTATAATTCCGGAAAATTTAAAAAAACTCTTGAATATTTGGAGAATAAATTTGAAAGGCCATTTGACTTTTATCTTGAATTTTATAAGTACTGGAAGGAAAACGAGCTATTATATAAAAATCATTCATTAAAAGCCTTATACGATATTTTATATAAATTTTCTATTGAAACACTCGATGTTGATGAGGATTTAATAAAAGACGTTATAAAATTTGATTTTTTGTATTTTAATGCTGCCAAAGATTTACCTGATTGTGTAAAAGAAAAATATGAGAAAGGTCAAGAGATTTTTAAAAAGTATATTAAAGATGAAAATTGGTTAAAAGAAAATCTTCCACAAGCTGTTGGACTTTCCAGCCTTGAATTGTCAAAAAAAATAGTTTATGAATTTTTTAAACACGATGTGACAGCAGATTTTAAAAAAGAAAATTTAATAATAATTTTCCTTCATGGAAAAGAACAAACTTATTATGCAAAATTAATTTTGTGAATTTGTTTTTAAAGGTAAATGTGATAAAATTTGTATAGTAATTGAAAAATGAGGAGGCATATTTATGAAACCTTTAGTAATCGCCCATAGAGGAGATTCAAGAAATGCTCCAGAAAACACATTAGCATCTTTTAAAAGTGCTTTAGAAATGGGAGCTGACGGTATTGAATTGGACGTGCAGCTTACTAAAGATGGACAACTAGTAGTTATTCACGATGAAAGGGTAGACAGGACTACAGACGGAATTGGCTTTGTTAAAGATTTTACTTTAAAAGAGCTTAAGAGGTTAGATGCTGGCATAAAATTTGACAAGAAGTTTGCAGGTGAGAGAATACCAAGTCTTTATGAAGTTTTTGAACTCATTGGACATAAAAATTTTATTGTAAATATAGAGATAAAAAGTGGAATTGTACTTTATCCAGGAATTGAAGAAAAGCTTATCAAAGCGATAGAAGATTATGACTTTGAGGATAGAGTAGTTATTTCTTCTTTTAACCATTATAGCTTAAGGGATGTAAAGAGAATGGCACCGGAGCTTAAAATTGGGCTTCTTTATCAATGTGGGCTTGTAGAACCATGGCACATGGCAATACGAATGAAAGCGTATTCTCTGCATCCTTTTTATTTTAATATAATACCTGAATTAGTAGAGGGATGTAAAAAGAATAATATAAAATTATTTCCTTGGACTGTTGATAGGAAAGAAGACATGGAAATGATGATAAAAGCAGGTGTTGATGCGATTATCACTGACGACCCACAAACTTTGATAAATCTTTTAGAGAAGGGAGAATAATATGTCCTCGCGATTGAATTATTTGAAGATATTTAATTTAGGCCTTGGTTTTATGGTAATTTCCATGATTTGGGCAGCATATAATGCCTATATGCCCATTTTTCTTGGTAATTTTACAAAAAGCAATACTTTAATTGGGTTTGTAATGAGTTGGGACAACATTGCTAACCTTTTTATACTTCCATTTTTTGGAGCTTTAAGCGATAATACGCGAACAAGAATAGGCAGGCGAATGCCATATATACTTGTAAGCATGCCTCTTGCTGGCGTTTTATATGCTTTGCTTCCACTTCAGACAAAACTTTTATCGCTTCTCGTTATAGATTTGTTGTTTAATATTGTTGTAGCTACGTATAGGACTCCTATGGTAGCTTTAATGCCAGATATTGTAGAAGAAGAGCACAGAAGCAAAGCTAATGGAGTCATAAATTTTATGGGAGGATTAGGTTCATTAATAATATTTTTTATTGGATCTCAGCTTTATAAAATAAACAAAGCATATCCCTTCTTTTTGTCAGGGATTTTATCATTAATTATACCTATAGTTTTATTTTTAACAATTAAAGAACCTAAAATAGTTGTTAATGAGGAAAAAAAAGAAAAACAGAGTATTTTAAAGGCACTTGCTACTGTGGTAAAAGATCAAAATAAAGCACCCTTTTATACTCTCCTGTCAATTTTTATGACAATTGCAGGTTTTTCTGCAGTTGAAACTTTTTTCACAAGGTATTGCAAAATAGCTTTAAGGATAGACGAAAGTGTTTCTTCTTTTGCAATGGGTTTTTACGCTTTGGCATTTTTAGTTTTTGCTTTACCTGCTGGATTTATAGCTACAAAAATAGGAAAAAGAAAAACTATGATGATTGGAGCTTTTGGACAAGGAATTTTATTTTTAATATTTATGATAGTACGTGATTTTAGGACAATCCAAATTTTGATGCCTTTTGCTGGAATGTTTAATGCTTTATTTACAATAAATTCTTATCCTCTTGTAGTGAGCTATACTTCAGCTGAAAAAATAGGAACATATACAGGGCTTTATTATTTCTTTTCATCCCTGGCAGCAATAGTTACTCCTTCCTCTTTTGGAGCTATTATGGATTTTATAGGATTTAACAAGTTATTTTTAGCAGCGTCTATATGTTTATTTATATCTTTTGCTTTTCTATGGATAATTGGTGAAAAATATGAAAACACAATGTTGTGAAAATATAGCTTTTTTGTGGTATAATCTTAATTGAAAATAAAAATAAAAATTATAGGGTGATGAAATGAAAGAAAAGATAAAATTAATAAAGGGGAATATTGTGGATCAAGAAGTAGATGCTATTGTAAATGCTGCAAATTCTTCTTTATCTGGAGGTGGTGGAGTAGACGGAGCTATTCATAGAGCGGGTGGCCCTTCTATCGCTGAGGAGTGCAGAGTTATAAGAGAAAAACAAGGGGGTTGTCCTACAGGTCATGCGGTTATAACTGGAGCAGGTAATTTAAAGGCTAAATATGTGATTCACGCTGTAGGACCTATTTGGAGAGGTGGCAATCATAATGAAGATAATTTATTAGCAAGTGCTTACATAGAAAGCCTCAAATTGGCGGATGAATATAATGTAAAAACTATAGCTTTTCCTTCTATAAGCACAGGAGCTTATGGTTTTCCTATAGAAAGAGCGGCAAAAATAGCTTTAAGAGTAGTATCTGATTATCTTGAAGGTAGCGATATAAAAGAAGTGAGATTTATACTTTTTAGTGATAAAGACTATGAAGTGTATTCAAAAGCTTATGAGGAACTGACTTAAAGAGAGATAGACCCTCAATACGGGCCTATCTCTCGATTTATTTTACTATTTTTTCTGCCACAAGTAATATCATCAATACACCTACAGCTAGTCTATAATAAGCAAAAGGTTTTAAAGAATGCCTGGTAAGATAAGATAAGAATTTATCGACGACAAATAAAGCTGTTAAGAATGACGTGATAAAGCCTACTGCCAGGGCTTGCCATTCCAATAAAGACATGGCGCTAAAGCCCTTCAAAAGAGAAAGAGTCGTTGCAGCAAACATTGTAGGTATTGCTAAAAAGAAGGAAAATTCCGCTGCAGCTTTAACTGACAATCCTGCGAGCATACCTCCCATTATAGTAGACGCCGACCGTGACATTCCTGGAAACAGGGACATAACTTGTGCTATACCTATTAACAAAGATTTTTTTGTATCTACTTTGTCCATGTTGTCAATTTTATATCTTTTTCCGAAAGTATCTTCTATGACTATCATCATTATTGCACCTGCGATGAGGGCAATTGCTACAGTGAAGGGCGAAAATAAATGCTCTTCAATGTATTTGTGAGTAAGTAGTCCTATGACAGCTGCTGGTATAAAGGCTATAAAGATTTTGAACCACAAATTAAATCCCCAACTTCCGGGTTTCAAATTTTTAAGAGAAGCAAATATTTTTTTTCTGTAGTAGAATACAACTGCCAAAATAGCACCCAACTGAATGACGATTTCAAACATGGTGGCGAAGTTGCCTGTAAAATGTATAAATTTTCCTACGATGATAAGATGTCCCGTGGAAGAAATAGGTAAAAATTCAGTTAATCCTTCTACTATTCCCATTATAAAAGCTTTGATTAATAGTTCCATTATCATACCCCTTTGTCTTAAATTTTGTAACCTCTATTATTTTATATGATTAATAAAGACTAATCAATCAAAAAAATGTAAATTTAAATTTATTTTTAATTTGCAAAATATGATATAATGTAATCAAGATATGCGAGGTGATTTGCATGGTGATGGAAGGGACTTTTTCGTTTATTGTTGCTATTTTAATATTAGTTTTTATTTTATGGCTTTTAGGTAAGTCTCTGAGATTGATGTTAAAGTTTGTACTAAATGCCTTAGTGGGTTTTGTGATGCTTTTATTTTTTAATTTTTTTGGTGTTCTATTTGGGGTTTACTTGCCTGTCAATATAATTACCTCTTTTATTACAGGAGTTTTTGGGATAGTTGGTATAGTAATTTTGTTAATTCTTAAATATTTATTCCATGCCATTTAGGTTTAAGTTCCTTTTTAGGAACTTTTTTGTTTATTATTTTTTGTTTTGGGTATTATATTAGTGAATCTTACAATTGGAGGTATGTTATGGACATAAAAAAAGCTGTGCTTGACAACTTAAAAGGAAGAACAAAAGAGGAAATCAAAGGGTTTATACAGGAGGTTGTTGACAGCAAAGAGGAAAATGCAATACCAGGATTGGGGGTGATTTTTGAGGCGACGTGGGAAAAGTTGAGCAATGAGGAGAAAGACAGTATGATGAATTTGATAATGAGGGGAATATCTTAAAAGCCGAGGTTTAGTCCTCGGCTTTGTAATTATAATAAAAATATTGTCACAAAATATGCTGCTATAAGACCTGCTATTGCAGGTACCATGTTTTTTTTAGCGATTTTTTCGGCTTCTACGTCTATTACTGTAGAAACAGCTACGGTACTCCAAGGTATTATTGTACCACCTCCTGTCCATATTGCGGCTATCTGCCCTATAGAAGCTAAAATTGCCGGGTTTAGATTTAAAGTTGAAGAAATTGTTTTAGCAATAGCACCTATTAAAGGAAGGCCTGAGAATCCAGAACCAGATAAACCAGTCAGAACTCCTAATGAAAATTCTAATAAAGAAACAGTGTACTTATTTAATGGAATGTGCTGAGATAAATACATTCCTAAATCTACAAGATATCCTTTTGCATGAGGACTTATAACTTCCTTTGCCATGCTTGTTTCTCCAAGGAGAAAAAAAGCGCTGATGACTATAATTGGGGAAAAGGTTCTCATTCCAGTTATAAAACCTTCTCTTAAATATTCGCGGGTTTTGTCTAAAAAATTTTTTTGTACTATTGTAGAGGCAATTAAAACTATTATAGATGTTCCTCCTATCAAAGCAGTGGCCGCGTTAGAGTGAATTCTAAATAAGAGCATCAGAATTATATCCAAAATAAAAAGTACTACTGCGATTATTGAAACCACAAAACTACTAAAAGGAGGAGAAGGTTTGTCAATGCTATTAA
>Ga0208663_100033_pt1 | contig 24669 bp, 28 predicted proteins | sample Wag42014_10_10_FD_187327 | JGI IMG/M metagenome (GOLD analysis project Ga0208663, IMG submission 187327) | Deep subsurface shale carbon reservoir microbial communities from Ohio, USA - Utica-2 Time Series 2014_10_10 (SPAdes) (version 2) ...
TGTAGTATATGTTTTGGGTAGCACTTATTGTAGTAGGACTCATATCTAGTCTTGTATTTCATCCTTTGTTTAACTACAAAGCAGGAGAATCTTATGGCGAAAAGTTAAATAAAATTTACGGAACATATTGGGCAGCACTAGTTGCGCATTTAATCGGTGCATGGGTTGGCGGTGCTTATCTTGGCAAATGGGGCTGGATAGTCGCTGATTACAATGTAATAGGCGGATTCATTGGAGCAATAGTAATTGGTTATCTTTGGTACCTAATCGCTAAAAGTCAAACAAAATCAGAAGCTAATAAATAAAAATTTATAAAAGCGGGGTCACTCCCCGCTTTTATATTCTTCTGGTCTTTTGTCAGTCAAGTTAAACGCATATTTTATCGCCTGAATTATTCTCAAAGAGGCTTTACCATCACCATAGGGATTTACAGCATTAGCCATTTTATCATATTCTTCCTTATTTTCAAGAAGCAATGTCCCTTCGTTGTACACAACCTGCTCTTCTGTACCGATCACTTTTACAGTACCCGCTTTAACAGCCTCCGGTCTTTCGGTGACATCTCTCAAAACAAGCACAGGTTTACCAAGAGAAGGTACTTCTTCCTGTAGCCCTCCCGAATCAGTCATCACCATATAACATTTTGCCATGAGATTGTGCATTTCATCTGTATCAAGGGGGTCTAAAAGAAGTACATTGGTAAGCTCTCCTAATATTCTAAATACCGGTTCTCTTACTACAGGGTTTTTATGCACAGGATATACTATATAAACATCCTCGTAATTTTGAGCAATATTTTTAAGAGCATTACATATATTTTCAAGGGGTTTACCCCAATTTTCCCTTCTATGGGCTGTAACAACAATGACTTTTTTATTATTGTAATCAATTTGGTTGAGCCGTTCATCCCTAAAAATATAATCTCTTTTTACAGTATATACCATTGCATCTATGACGGTATTACCCGTAACAAAAATACTTTCTTCATCTACTCCTTCTTTTAAAAGATTAGATTTTGCTGTAATTGTAGGAGCAAAGTGCAAGTCTGTCAATACTCCCGTAAGCCTTCTATTTATCTCTTCTGGATATGGAAACCATTTGTTAAAAGACCTCAGCCCTGCTTCTACATGTCCTACTTTAATTTTGTGGTAAAAAGATGCAAGTGCAGAAACAAAAGTTGTCGTAGTATCGCCGTGTACCAACACAAGATCAGGTTTTTCTCTATTAAAGACCTTTTCAAGCCCTATAAGAGCAGAAGTAGTAATTTCAGATAATGTTTGTTTTTCTTTCATGATGTTTAAATCGTAATCGGGAGTAATATTAAAAAGCCTCAGCACCTGATCAAGCATTTCACGGTGCTGGGCTGTAACGCATACTTTTGATTCAAAATCCTTTTCTCTTTCCAAAGCTTTAATAAGAGGTGCCATTTTAATAGCTTCAGGCCTTGTTCCAAAAACAGATACGATTTTTAATGTCATCATTTTACACTCCTTAATACGTGGTCAACGGACCTGAGTACCCTTTTTTTGCTTTTCTAAAAGCCCAAGTTTATCTGCACCCCACATTACAAACAAAATTGATAGTATAAAAATAATCAAACCTTTTGTTTCATTACTGGAGGATATCAATATAGCACTTATTCCCAGCAGCAAACTTACGCCGTACATTATAAGCACAACCTGTCTTTGTGTAAGGCCTTTTTCTAAAAGCCTGTGGTGCAAATGCCCTTTATCTGCTTCCATAATTGGTTTACCGTTTATCAGTCTCCTTACAATTGCAAACGTAGTATCAAATATAGGCACACCTAATGCAAGGATTGGGACTGCTATAGCAATTGCCGCTGCCGATTTTACTGCTCCCTGTATCGATATAGCCGCTAGTACAAATCCTAAAAACATAGCCCCTGTATCTCCCATAAAAATTTTTGCAGGATTAAAATTATAAGGCAAAAAGCCTAAAGCAGCACCCGCAATAGCGATTGAAATAACAGCAGTTGCAAATCTGCCATTTAAAAGGGAAACTATGAATAAAGAACCCGATGATATAACTGCTATTCCTGCTGCCAGTCCATCAAGGCCATCGATGAGATTCATAGTATTTGTAATCCCTACCACCCAAAAAAGCGTAAGAGGAATAGCCAACCAACTTTTTAGATATATCATTCCATCCCCAAAAGGATTAGAAAGCCAATCTATTCTCACACCACTTATTATTAGTACCATGGCTGCTACCAACTGTCCTAAAAGTTTAACTTTTGCACTAAGACTGTACTTGTCGTCAAACAATCCCAATGCTGCAATTATGGTTGCTCCTGTAACTATGCCAATGGTTTCATGGGTTTTTGGCAAAAAAAGCAATATACTTGTTATCGTTCCTAAAAATATAGCCACTCCGCCTAATCTAGGAACAGGTTTTGTATGTATTCGTCTTTCCTCATTAGGTATATCAATGGCTCCAATTACAAAAGCCAATTTCTTCGCCATTGGAGTAGCAATAAGTGACACCACAAATGCCATAACAAAAGATAAGAGGTATACCTTCATTTTTTAACACTCCTTTTAAGTTCACCATACCTTCCTTTGATTGACATCAATATTATTTTATCTCTCAATCTTTACTAAGTCAACATTTGCTTCCTTTAAAAGCCTAAAAGCCAATTCATCGGGATACTCTTCTTCATATACAATTCGCTTAACTCCCGCATTAATTAACATTTTAGCACACATAACACAAGGACTAGCATTTACGTAAAGTGTAGCCCCTTTAGTACTTACCCCATGCAGTGCTGCCTGTATAATCGCATTTTGCTCTGCATGTACACCTCTACAAAGTTCTGGCCTTTCCCCTGACGGTATCCCTAATTGATCTCTCAAACAACCTGTTTCTTCACAGTGGGCAAGTCCTGTAGGAGGACCATTATACCCTGTTGAAATTATGTGTTTATCAACTACTAAAATAGCTCCAACTTGCCTCCTAAGGCAAGTAGAGCGAGTTTTTACCACATCTACAATTTGCATAAAATATTCATCCCATGAAGGTCTCATCTGTCTACATTCCTTTCAATAAGGAAGTGGATTATTTAGTTCCAAACAATCTATCCCCCGCATCTCCCAAGCCTGGTACAATATAACCATGTTCATTTAAGCCTTGATCTATGCTGGCTACATAAATAGGAATCTCTGGATGTTCTTTGTGAACTGCCTCAATTCCTTCTGGAGCAGCTATTAAATTCACCAATTTTATATTTTGCGCGCCTCTTTCTTTGAGAAAGTGTATAGCAGCACAAGCTGATCCTCCTGTCGCAAGCATTGGATCTACTACAATAAGGTCTCTTTCTGCTATGTCGGGAGGCAGTTTGCAATAATATTCTACAGGTTTTAAAGTCTTAGGGTCCCTGTAAATCCCTATATGTCCCACTTTAGCAGCAGGTATGAGTTTTAACATACCGTCTACCATGCCAAGTCCTGCTCTTAATATAGGGATTATTCCTAATTTTTTTCCTGCAATCACTTTTGTTTTTGCCATTGCCACTGGAGTTTTTACCTCTATCTCTTCAAGAGGTAAATCTCTCGTGACTTCATATGCCATAAGCATTGCAATTTCTTCTACTAATTCTCTAAATTCTTTAGAGCCAGTATTTTCATCCCGTATTAGGCTTATTTTATGTTGTATAAGTGGATGGTCAATGACAAATACATTTTTATACATTTTTTACCTCCTGTAAATTTAAAGTTTCTTTCCTATTAAAAATCAATATCATTTGCTATACTTTTTCTCAATTTCCGCTATTTTGTCTATTCTTCTCTGATGGCGTCCTCCTTGAAAAGTTGCCTTTAACCATTCATCCACCATCATCACAGCAAGACCTGGTCCTGTAATGCGTCCTCCTAAGCACAAAATATTAGCATTATTGTGTTCCTTAGCGGCTTTTGCTGAAAAAACATCTTCCACATGAGCAGCTCTAATTCCTGGAACTTTATTTGCCGCTATGCACATACCAATGCCCGTCCCACAAACCAAAATTCCTTCACTGTACTCACCAGATGCAACAGCCTCTGCTACTTTGAGAGCATAATCTGTATAATCGACAGAATCTGTACTAACAGTGCCAAAATCTTTATAGGCTATCCCCTTTTCATCTAAATATTTTTTTATAGCTTCTTTAAGGTCGTAGCCACCATGGTCCGCACCTAATGCAATCACTTTTTTACCCTTCCTTTCTTCTGAAATTTTAGTTATAACCTTTGAAATTAAATCCTCTAACTCGCGTGCCGTTTGCCTATATACTTCTATCGGCATGCCATAAGGGTCTTCTACTTCACCCTCTAATCCTACATATTCCTTTAAGGTAAAAACTTTATAGGAATATTCTGGATATTGCACAAGTATGCTTTGTTTATGAGAATTCGACATAGTTAAAATTAAATTCGCCTCTTCTAAATCTTGACGTCTTAAATTTTTTGACCTATGTTTTGAAATATCTATATTGTAATCTCGTTTTAGCACTTCTATCGCTTGTTGTGAAGCAGGAAAACCTTCCGATGCAAAAACTCCTGCAGATTGTGCTTCAAAATCCTTACCTAAAGTTTTTGCTTTTGCATTAAAAAGCCCTTCCGCCATAGGACTTCTACAGGTATTCCCCGTACACACAAATAATACTTTCATATCAATTCTCCTTCAGCACTTATTTCTTTATAACCAGCAGCTTTTTCTAATCTGTTCATAATAGCAAGTCCAATATTGTTATATTCAAAACTTTCAGCAAAAATTACATCTACTCCCTTTTTGTCAAATTGTCGTAAAACTGCAAAAAGATTCTTCGCTATCGTCTCTGGTCTCTTTCTATCTCCTACGACAATAATTTCTCCTTTTTTATATTGTGTCGAAGTTTGTACCGTTGCCATTATACCAACTTTTTTACCATATTTCAATTGTTCTTCTGTCAATTCTTGAATTTTTTTTACAACTTTCTCAAGGTCTCCTTTTACTATATAAACCTCCGCGTTAGGCGAGTAATGTTTGTACTTCATTCCTGGAGATTTAGGCTTTAAATTCCCCTTTGGTTTTTTTAAAAGTGAAGGATCCACTTCAACATTTCCTATCACTTCTTTAAGCATCTCCAAAGTAACCGCTCCCGGTCTTAAAACAACTGGCATCTTTTCTGTTAAATCCAAAACAGTAGATTCTACGCCAAAATCGCATTTTCCCCCGTCTATTATTATATCTACTTTTCCATCCAAATCTTCGACAACGTGGGAAGCGTCGGTAGGACTAGGCTTGCCCGAAACATTAGCGCTAGGAGCAGATATAGGAACTTTTGCCCTTTTGATTAAAAGATGAGCAATTGTGTCTGACGGCATCCTTATAGCTACAGTATCCATTCCAGCCGTATTAACATAAGGCACTTTTTGCGATTTTTTAAAAATAAGTGTTAAAGGGCCTGGCCAAAATTTCTCCATGAGAATTTTAGCTTTTTGAGGTATGTCTTCCACAAGGTCATAAATCTGCTCTAATTCTGCAATATGAACAATAAGAGGGTTATCTTGAGGTCTTCCCTTTACCATAAATATTTTCTTTACAGCCTCTTCATCAAAAGAATTAGCCCCAATTCCATAAACTGTCTCTGTTGGAAAAGCCACAAGACCTCCTTCCCTTATCACTTTTGCTGCAAGATCAATAAGCTCAATTTCTGGATTATTTCTATCAACGCGTATTATTTTTGTCATTTAAGGCACTCCCTGCATAAACAAAATTTACAAATACTTTGTTATTATTATACCACCTATAAAGCCTAATATCATCCCCAAAACCGAAATTTTCCCTTTGTAAACATTTCTGGCCTCAGGAATTACATCACCACAAGTCACATACAACATAGCTCCTCCTGCTATACTTAGATTTAAACCAATAAAATAAGGGGATATGCCACCTGTTACAATTCCGATTAAAGCACCTATTCCTGTAGGAATCCCAGCCAATATGGTGTATATTACATTTTTGTAAGGAGGTATTCCACCAGCAGAAAATGGCGTTGCCATTGCTAAACCTTCAGGAAAATCGTGCAAAGCAATAACCAATGCGATGTCAACACCTAATGACTGAGACACCATAAAGCCAGAACCTACAGCAAGTCCCTCAGGAAAATTATGTAAAGCAATTGCAATTGCTAATAGTACTCCCTCTTTTATGAAACTTCCGGCAATGTCCATATTCTCTATTATCATGTCAAAAAAAGAAATCAAAATAGCTCCTACTAATATCCCAATTGTCCCCAATGGAATACTTGCTATATCAAAAGCATGAGGCAAAAGGTCAAAAGCAACAATAGAAAGCATTAAACCTGCAGCAGTACCCATAATGCCACTAAAAAATCTATTAGAAGGGTTTTTTAAAAAATATGTCACAGCTCCCCCCATTCCCGTACCAATTATTCCAACCAAAGAGCCTATTATCATCCCATTGAACGCGTACATAAAAACATCTCCTCAATTTTTAAATCTATTTCAAATGTATTAAACCATTATTGAACTTATGCTTATCACAAAAAAATTCGCCCGAAGGTAGGAGGACCATCGAGCGAACAAAGCGTCCTCTATGGAGGACAGCTGGGGGGCAATGTTAATTGTACGCATTTTGTCATATATTGCTATTTATTAGTTTAACTTGATAAAGCGTTCTTAATAATTATAATTTATAACGATTATTTAGTCAAGTACAAAAATTTTAATTATACCTTTATTTTTTGATAATACAAATTTATATCTTTTTAAGAAATATAAAAAGAACAGGTTTTCCTGTTCCTTTAATTTAGATTCACATTCTTGAGTTTTTCTGCCTGGTCATTTAAAATTAAAGCATCTATAATTTCGTCCAAATCCCCATCAAGAACTTCTTGTAATCTATATAAAGTCAAACCTATTCTGTGGTCAGTAACTCTGCCTTGAGGAAAATTATAAGTCCTTATCCTCTCGCTCCTTTCTCCCGTACCTACTTGAGACTTCCGCGCCTCAGCAATTTCTTTTTGTTGCTCTTGTAGAGCCATTTCATAAAGCTTTGCTCGCAAAATTTTAAGAGCTCTTTCTCTATTTTGAAGTTGTGACCTTTCATCCTGGCAAGTTACCACAATTCCTGTCGGAATATGTGTAACTCTAACTGCAGAATCTGTTGTATTTACACTCTGTCCTCCATGGCCACCAGATCTGAATACATCTATCCTTATATCATTTGGATTTATCTCTACATCAACTTCCTCAACCTCAGGCAAAACTGCCACTGTAGCAGTAGAAGTGTGAATTCTTCCTCCTGCTTCAGTGGTTGGAACCCTTTGAACCCTGTGAACACCACTTTCGTACTTCAACCTGCTGTATGCTCCTTTGCCAGAAATATTCAAAATTACTTCCTTAAATCCTCCAATATCTGTTTCATTTGAGCTCATTATTTCCACTTTCCACCCTTTTTTCTCCGCATACATGGAATACATCCTAAAAAGGTCATGGGCAAAAAGAGCTGCCTCTTCTCCTCCTGCTCCTGCCCTAATCTCCATTATGACGTTTTTCTCATCATTTGGATCTTTTGGTATTAATAGAATTTTTATCTCCTCTAATAATTCTTCTTTTTTTTCTTCTAAATGAGAAAGCTCTTCCTCCGCCATTTCCCTAAGTTCTTTTTCATCAGAAGATAATAATTCTTTTGTAGAATTTATATCTTCGACAACTTTTTTGTATTCCCTATATTTTAACACAATCTCCTCAATAGCCGCATGCTCTTTCACATATTTTCTCCACTCGCCTACATTTGAAATAATATTAGGATCACTTATCTTCTGACTTAATTCTACATATCTATCTTCTATTGCTTGTAATTTATCAATCATCATCTCACCTCAAAGATTGATTATACCACATATTATCTTTTGTGAAAACTATAGCTTATGCTCCGCTATTATCACCCTATCAATACCCGCTAAATCTTTAATTATTTCAACATCTTTAAATCCACTTTCTTCTAAAAGAGTAGTTACTTCCTCTTTCTGACTATATCCTATCTCAAAACCAATTTTTCCACCCGATTTTATATAAAAAGGAGCTTCTCTTATAATCTTTTTGTAGAAAAAAAGTCCGTCTTCTCCTCCATCTAACGCCACAATAGGTTCTTTTTTTACTTCTTCCTGCAATAGCTCAATTTCTCTTTTTTTAATATAGGGAGGATTTGACACAATAAAGTCAAATTTTAAATTTGGCGGAAGATTACAAAAAAGGTCACTTTCTATAAAGAAGATTCTATCTAAAACCCCTTGCTTTTTTGCATTATGCTTTGCAATTTCAATAGCTTTTTTACTGATATCAACCGCATACACAGTACAATCCGGAAAATATTTAGCTATGCTTACAGCTATGGCACCACTTCCCGTGCCAATATCTAAAACTACATCTCCCCTTTTTAACCTTTTTAATGTTTCTTCTACAAGAATTTCTGTTTCTGGTCGGGGTATTAACACATTTTCATCCACAAAAAATTCTAACCCCATAAAATATTGTTTTTTTACAATATATTGATAAGGTATATGAGACTTTCTCATATTTACAAATTCTAAAAAGCGTTCCAATTGTTCCTTAGATATTTCCTCTTCTCTTCTAAGAAAAAGAGCAGTTCTATTAATTTTAAAACAGTGGGCTAAAAGCAATTCAGCTTCAAGCCTAGGATTATCGCATACCCCTTTTAACTCTTTTGCCCCACAATTTATTGCCTCATATACTTTCAAATTCTTGTCCTCCCTCATCTTCTAAAACACTTTTAAGCGATGCAATAGCAACTTCTAATTGGCTGTCATCTGGCTCTCTTGTAGTAAGCTTTTGTAACAGCAAGCCAGGATAAATAAAAACCCTTATTATTTTATTGTCACTTCGCCCTGCTAATTTTATTATTTCATAAGATATACCAGCAACTACAGGAAGCAAAAGAATTCTACTAAGTATCCTTATATAAAGAGTAGGCCATTCTAAAAAAGAAAAAACTATTATAGAGACTATCATGACTATGAAGAGGAAATTTGTCCCACAACGTGGGTGTAAAGTAGTATATTTGCGGGCATTTTCCACTGTCAATTCCTCCTCATGCTCAAGGCAATGAATAGCTTTATGCTCTGCCCCATGATACTCGAATATTCTTTTTATATCTTTCATCTGTGATATTAATACAAGATACAAAATAAAAATAGCAACTCTTAACAATCCTTCGACAAAATTTATAACTACAGTATTTTTTGTAAACAATTTGATATAATCGGCTACATATGTCGGCCCAATAAAAAATATGATAATTGATAAAATTAAAGATATAACGACAGAAAAATACATCAAAATATCCTCTAACTTATCTCCAAAAACTTTTTGTAAAAATAAGTCAAATTTTGAAATATTTTCTTCATCTTTTTCTTCAAAAAGTTCTGCAGAATAAGTAAGGCTTTTAACACCTACAATAAGAGAATCAAAAAGAGCAAAAGTACCTCTTATAAAAGGCAATGAAAAAAATTTATTCCTTTTAGTCAAAGGTTTTACATACTCTTTCTTTATAATTATTTCATCTCCTTTTCTTACAGCTGTCGCTACGCTGTTGTGTCCTCTCATCATAACTCCTTCAATTACTGCTTGACCACCTATATCAGTTTTCTTCATCTTCACACCTCTTTTCTAGGTACGGGGAACTTCATGGCATTTTCGACACCTTGCCTCATATGTTTCGTACGCCCCTACTAAAATGATTGGGTCATCATACCTTGCAGGTTTTCCATTGATAAGCCTTTGAGTGCGAGTAGCAGGATTGCCACATTTCACACATATAGCTGTCAACTTATCCACGGACTCCGCAATTGCCATTACATCAGGAGTAGGGCCAAAAGGTTCTCCCCTAAAATCCATATCCAACCCAGCACAAATGACTCTTTTACCTAAATCTGCAATTTCCCTTACAACATCCACAAGTAAATGATCAAAAAACTGAATTTCATCAATTGCGATAACATCTGTGTCTTCTTCTAAATGCTCAATTATTTCAGATGCCTTTACTACACTAATAGCATTTATATTAGTGCCATTGTGGGATACCACTTTGTCAATAGAATATCTATTATCAATGGCCGGTTTAAAGACTTGTACTTTTTGTTTGGCAATTTGTGCCCTTTTAATCCTTCTTATTAGTTCTTCACTTTTACCGCTAAACATAGGACCAACTATAACTTCTATAAAGCCATGATCTAATGAACCGTATATCATAAAAACCACCTTTCTTAATGTCAAATTAAAAACAAAAGGTTAGAGTTTTCTCCACTCTAACCCCCAGATTATTTTTCTTCTAAATTAAATCTCTTCCTAAATCTTTCAACTCTTCCACCAGTATCCACAATCTTCTGCTGGCCTGTAAAGAAAGGATGGCATTTGGAACATATTTCTACTCTAATTTCTTTCTTTGTAGAGCCTGTTATAAAAGTATTTCCACATGCACACCTTACAACCGCATCATGATAATAGGTAGGATGTATATTCGGTTTCACAGCTTTCACCTCTTTCGCCCAAAACTCATACGGAGAAATTATAACACAAGTTATGCACAATATCAAGATTTATATAATTGTGCTCTTATCATATTTATAAACTCTGCATTAGATTTAGTTCGTATTAATTTTTCAATTAACATCTCTGTAACCTCTGTAGCAGGTAAATTCGACATAGCTTTTCTTAATATCCACATGGCCTCCAATTCTTCTTTAGTAAGCAGCAATTCTTCCTTTCTTGTACCCGATTTGTATATATCAATAGCAGGGAATATTCTTCTTTCCTGTAATTTTCTGTCAAGATGAAGTTCCATATTACCTGTTCCTTTAAATTCTTCAAATATAACATCATCCATACGACTTCCCGTTTCAATCAAAGCAGTAGCAAGGATAGTTAAACTCCCACCTTCTTCTATATTCCTGGCTGCTCCGAAAAATCTTTTCGGAGGATGTAATGCAGAAGGGTCAATGCCACCAGAAAGAGTTCTTCCTGAAGGAGGTGTAACAAGATTATAAGCTCTCGCCAACCTAGTAATACTATCTAAAAGAATCACCACATCCTTTTTATACTCTACAAGTCTTTTAGCATGTTCTAATACCATTTCAGCCACTTTGATATGATGTTCTGGCGGTTCATCAAAAGTAGAATACACTACTTCTCCTTTTATAGAGCGTTTCATGTCAGTCACTTCTTCAGGTCGTTCATCAATTAAAAGCACTATGAGAATAACTTCTGGATGGTTATGTGAAATGCTATTGGCAATTTGCTTAAGTAAAGTTGTTTTTCCTGCTTTTGGCGGTGCAACAATCATACCTCTTTGCCCTTTACCTATAGGAGCAATAATATCTACCAATCTCATAGAAAATTCTGTAGGGGATGTTTCTAATCTCAGTTTTTCATTAGGAAAAATAGGAGTCAATTCATCAAAAGGAATCCTTTTCTTGGCATTTTCGGGATCTTCACCATTTATAGATTCCACATAAAGAATCGCAGAATACTTTTCCCCTTCTCGAGGAATCCTTGTGATCCCTCGTACTTTGTCGCCAACTTTTAAGCCAAAGCGTCTTATTTGGGATTGAGAAATATATATATCTTTAGGTCCCTGAACAAAGTTTTCAACTCTTAAAAATCCGTAACCATCTGGCAAAATATCAAGAATGCCTTCTGCCACTACATCACCTTGCGTCTGTATAAGTTCTTTTAAAGGGTCAGAAAGTTCTTTAACAATTGGCAAAATATCTTTTGCAGAAATTGTTTGAGCTTGTAAGCTATTTGCGGCATTTTCAGCACTAATAGATTTTACATGGCCATTTCTCGATACATTAGAATCGTAATTTAAAGTGCCATCTGTATTTTTCTCTGCTGCACTTTCGTGTGACTTTTGAGTTTGCCTTTCATTTAAACCTTCTTCTTTTTTGTTATCCTTTTGAATTAAATTTTTTTCATTTGCTTGATTAGCTTTTTCTAAAATTTTTTCTTTTAGCTCTTGTTTTCTGTATTTCGTAATACTTTTAATGCCTAACTCCTTTGCTATCTCTCTTAGTTCCATCAAACTTAAATTTTCCAAAGTATTAATATCAAAATCCAAAAGTACACCTCCCAAAATAATAATTTTAACAAATCAAGTCTTCACTACCTCATTTTAAAAAAGTGCAACAGGGAAGTTACTTAGAAGATAAAAATGTGGCTTTAAGCAAACATACTTTTCGCAAAAGATACTTATTATTAAAAACACAAAGAGAAAATGCTAAAAGAAATGAATACGTATAATCTTATTCTATTTTATTTATATTTTTTTGGAATGTCAAGTAGTTATTTTCAGTTCCAAATTTATAATTGACAATTTGTAGAAAATTTATACATAAAAAACAAAAAGCAGGTGAAAGCCTGCTTTAGATTATGCTTTTCCTGCTGCGCCAAACAAAATCATTTTTTGCTTAATTACTTCTTTCATCGCATCTTTGCAAGGACCTAAAATTTTTCTGGGGTCATACACTTCACTATCTTTTTCTATAAGTTCTCTCAATCTTCTTGCAAATGCTTGTCTTATATCAGTATCTATATTTATCTTATTTATGCCCAGACTCACTGCTTTTTTTATAGCCTCTTCAGGAACTCCTGAAGCCCCGTGTAAAACTAAAGGAATATTAAGCATTTCTTTTATCTTTTTAAGTCTGTCAAAATCAAGCTTAGGTTCTCCTTTGTAAGGCCCATGAGCTGTCCCGATAGCTATAGCTAAATAATCTATTCCCGTTTCTTTTGCAAATTTTAAAGCTTCTTCTGGGTCTGTCATAGCCGCTTCTCTTTCATCTACTGTTATGTTATCCTCTGTACCACCAATTTTCCCGATTTCAGCTTCAACAGAAACCCCCATTCCGTGAGCAATTTCTACTACAGTTTTCGTCACTTTTATATTTTCTTCGAGGGGCAATTTTGAGGCATCCATCATTACAGAAGTCCAACCATTTCTTAAGCATTTCATGACCGTATTGAAATCTGTACCGTGGTCAAGGTGAAGAGCAACTGGAACTGAAGCTTTTTCAGCCATTGTTCTAACAATAGACGAAATCGTCTCAATACCAGCATATTTAAGCCCACCTTCACTGACTTGTATTATAACTGGTGATTTAGTCTCTTCTGCTGCTTCCACAATAGCTTGAGTAATTTCTAAATTACTGGTGTTAAAAGCTCCAACTGCATATCCTTCTTTATGGGCTTTTTTTAATATCTCTATACCTGTTACTAACATTAGCAACAACTCCTTTACTACAACTGATTTTAAAATGCTGCCCAAATATTATATAACATTACTTTTTCATTATAGCATTTGTTTAAAGCTAGCACAAGAAAAATATAAAAAGGTACAAACGTACCTTTTACAAACATTATACAATCATTTCCTGCTTTAAGTTCTCATAAACTAAATTCCTTAGTGCTATTATGTCAAAAGGTTTAGATATAAAAGGAAATTCCGTAAAAGGTTCTTGTGGCTCATCAGCTGACATTATAATACCTTTCATGTTTGGATAGATACTCTTAACTTTTTTAATAATTTTTAACATATCCTTTGCCATGTGTAAATCAAATAGTCCTATATCGGGTCTAAATTTCTCTATCTCTCTGTCAAAAAGGCTAATATCACTATAGGACCTTACTTCATGTCCATCCATTGTGAAAATTTCTTCTATTAAACTACAGATTCCCTTATTATCGTCTAAAACTAAAATCCTACTCATTTTATTGCCACCTTTTACACCTATAAATGTTTGTTTTAACACACAATAAATAATATTCTACAAAAAAATAAATATTCCTCTCTTAAAATCAAAATTTTATTAAAAAATTTACGAATTGGCAATTTCTATTGCTTTATCTATAATTTTGTCATCAATCTCTATTCTAATAAATCTAAATTTTCTTTAGTTCTCATTCAATGTTATTAATTTATATTCTCCTCTAATAGCTGATAGTCTTTATTCCTGCTTACATTTTCTTTTTACAAAAGCAAAATAATTGTAGAAAAATAAAAAAGAGCCTAGTTATAGGCTCTAAATTATTGCGCTTTCTCGTTGACCTGCTTTAGACTGGAAAATATGGAACCTGTAGGACATTTTTCAGCACAAATCCCACAATTGGTACATTTTTCATAATTTATCTTTGCTAAATAATTTTCAAAAGTGATTGCTTTTTCGGGGCAACTTCTAACACATATTTGACACCCAATACATCCAACGCTACAATAGCCTCTAACTACCTTACCCGGATCATTACTCTTACATTTTATTATCACTTCTTGGTTATAGGGGACAAGCTCAATTATTCCTTTTGGGCAAACCTCTATACATGCTTTGCAAGCTACGCATTTTTCTTTATCTATAACAGCAACTCCATTAATGATTTGAATTGCACCATAATCACAAACATCTACGCAGGTACCACAACCCAAACAACCGTATGGGCAGGATTTGCATCCTCCAGCCAATATATTCTGGGCTCTACAGTCCCTTATACCATTATATAGATATTTATCTTTTGCTTTACTACGATCTCCTTGGCATAATACAGTGGCTACTTTTCTTTCCACTTCTACATCGTCGACTCCCATTATCTCCGCAATTTTTTTTGCTACAGAATTTCCCCCAACACTACAAGCATTTACTGGAGCTTTCCCCTCTACAATTGCATTAGCATAGGCATCGCAGCCCGGATATCCGCAAGCTCCGCAGTTTGCACCTGGTAAAACTTCTCTTATCTTTTTTACTTTTGGATTTGTTTCCAAAGCAAAAATTTTAGATGCTAAAGAAAGACTTGACCCAAATAAAAATCCTAATCCACCTAATACTACTATTGCATACAATATACCACTCATTTTATTACCTCCTAAACAAGCCCATTAAATCCCAAAAATGCTATGGATATAAGGCCCGCAGTTATTAATGCGATTGGCACGCCCTCCAAAACCTTTGGAACATCTATTATTTCAAGCTTCTCTCTTATTCCGGCCATAAGCAACAATGCTATAGCAAAACCAATAGATGCTCCTAAGGCATTAAAAATCGTTTCAATCAATGTATAGCCTTCTTGAATATTTAATAGGGCAACTCCTAGTACTATACAGTTAGTGGTTATCAATGGAAGATATATACCTAATGCACCATAGAGATTAGGACTAGTTTTTTTAAGAAATATTTCAACAAATTGTACTAAAGAAGCTATTACAAGTATAAAAACGATAGTTTGCAAATATTCTAAATTTAGTGGAACTAATATCGCGTGATGTATTATATAAGTTATAACTGATGACAGCGTAATTACAAAAGTTACAGCCATACCCATGCCAGTAGCTGTTTCTGTTTTATTAGATACACCTAAGAAGGGACATATCCCTAAAAAACGGGCAAAAACATAATTGTTTACAAATATTGTATTAATCAATATTATAAATATATTCATCTAAAACTTCCTCCTTTGTCCCAGTCTCAGACACTTCTTTTCTCCTTCTAGCATGATTAAAAAGCCCAATCAATATCCCAAGTACAATAAACGCTCCTGGTGGCATTATAAAAATTAGTGCTGGTTCAAAACTTGCCCCAAATAGCTGTATTCCAAACAAACTACCAGATCCTAATATCTCTCTTATGCTTCCCAATATTAATACTGCTAAAGTGTATCCTGCTCCCATGCCTAAACCATCGATTACGGAAGTCAATAAATTATTTTTAGAAGCAAAAGCTTCCGCTCTTCCTAAAATTATGCAGTTAACAACTATTAAAGGAATAAAAATTCCCAATGCATTGTAAAGAGCAGGAGTATAAGCTTTCATAAACATTTCCACTACAGTAACAAAAGTCGCAATAACTACAATAAAAGCTGGAATACGAATTTTATCTGGTATAACTTTTCTTAATAAAGAAACAACTGAATTTGAACCAACTAATACAGCTGTTACAGCTAATCCCATAGCCAAGCCATTAATTGCTGAAGTAGTTACAGCTAAAACTGAACACATACCTAGTGCTTGGACATATATAGGATTTTCCTTAACCAAGCCATTACTAAAGATTTTGGATAATTTCATTCTTAATCCCTCCACGATTTAACTAATTAGCCAATTTTGAATTATATATTTCCCGCACCATATTTACACCATTGACTATTGCATTACTCGTTATAGTTGCACCAGTAAGGGCTTGTATTTCATTATCAGCTTTAGGAGGATGCTTAACAACAACTAATTTGTCAGCTACAGATTTGCCTTTAAAGGCATCGGTGAAGAAGCTCTTAGTTGCATTTGCTCCAAGCCCTGGAGTTTCTTTGTGATTTAAGATTTTGATGCCCGTAATATATCCTTTTTTAGAGATACCAACCATAAATTGAATTTCTCCACCATAACCATTAGAAGTAATTTTAAATACATATCCAACAAGAGACGAATTTCCGTCATAACCTTCACTAACTTCTAACACATTTTGATTAGAACCAGCAATCTCCTTTAATCGCTTTTCATCTAAGGTAACAAAACTTTCCGCTTCTTGCAATACCTCTTGTTTTGCTGCATTATTGGCAATTTTCTCTATTTCTGCTATCTTTTTTGAAGTAATTGCATTTGAAACTCCTAATATTACTCCAGCAGCAGCAGTTATTAAAAGTAAAATTAAACCTATTTTTGCTATCTCCTTCATCTATTTCACCTTCCCAAATACTCTAGGTTTAGTAAATTTCTCAATTAATGGAGTTGCAACGTTCATTAGTAGTATTGAATAAGACACCCCTTCTGGATAAGCTCCTTTAATTCTAATTATTGCTGTTAATACACCTGCCCCAACTGCAAATATAATTCTACCTAAGGGAGTTACTGGCGAGGAAGAATAATCTGTAGCCATATAAAAAGCACCAAGTATTAATCCACCGCCTAATATATGATATGGTAATAATTTAGGTTCAACTCCTAATAACAGTAACATGATAAAGGTTGTTCCTATATAAAATACTGGTATTTTCCAATCTATAACTTTCCTTATTATCAAATATGCAGCACCTATTAACAATAACAAAGCAGAAGTTTCTCCAATAACTCCTGGAATATTACCTATAAACATATCCCTCAATGTTGGAAGTTCAGCACCTGTACCATATTTCATTATGGATAATGGTGTGGCTGATGTGACTACGTCTGGTCTAGTGCCAGTATAGTTTGTCATATGAACTGGCCATGAAGTCATCAACATTGCTCTCGCTGCTAACGCTGGATTCATAAAATTCGCACCTAAACCACCAAAAAGTTGTTTTACAACTATGATGGCAAAAGCAGAACCTATTACTGGTAGCCACCAAGGAGCACTCGCCGGTAAATTAAACGCGATTAATATACCAGTTATTGCAGCAGAAAAATCTGTTATAGTAATAGGTCTTTTAAATAATTTTTGAATTAATGCTTCGGATAAGACAGATGAAACTACTGAAATTAATATTAATTTTAAAGCATTCAAACCAAATAAATATACACTTCCTATAATAGCCGGTGTAAGAGCTATTACCACATCTAACATTATCCTCTTTACCGATTCATTAGATCTTATATGAGGAGATGAAGAAACTATCAATTTATCTTGTAAAACGACTTCTTCTACTTTAGCTAGCATTTCAATCCTCCTACCTATTTAAGATTTCTTTTTCTAGCAATTATCTCTCTTTTTGCTAGTCTTATAGATTCTGCCAAAGGTCTTTTAGCAGGACATATATAAGAACATGATCCACATTCAACACAATCAAGTGCATTGTATTCTTCTGCCTTTTCAAAATTTTTCTTGAGAGAATAGCTACTTATATACAATGGTAGTAAGTTTACAGGACATACCTCAACACATTTACCACATTTAATACATGGTAGTACTTGCTGTGGTCTTGCCTCCTCTTTTGTCAATATCAATATTCCACCAGTCCCCTTTATAATCGGTACATCTAGAGAATGTTGAGCTATTCCCATCATAGGTCCGCCACTGATAATCTTGCCTGGAGATCCTTCAGTAAACCCTCCACATTGTTCTATCAAATCTTTAAGAGGCGTTCCTATTTTAACAAGAAGATTTTTTGGTTCTTTAATTCCACGGCCTGTAATCGTAGTCACTCTTTCATATAAAGGTTTCCCTTCTAATATCGCATCAGCTACTGCTTTAGTAGTAGCGGCATTGACTACTATAACTCCTACGTCCATTGGCAATCCGCCAGACGGGACAATTCGCCTTAATATAGCATTAATTAATCTTTTCTCATCCCCTTGAGGATATTTCACCTTTAAAGTTGCTATTCGAATGTTTTTCTCATTTTTACTTGCCTCTCTTAAAGCCAATATGGCACCGGGTTTATTTTTCTCTACTCCAATGATTCCTCTTTCTACTCCTACTGCTTTCATAATTGCTTTTAAACCAAATACTATTTTTTCAGGATATTCAACCATTAATCTATGGTCAGTTGTTAAATAAGGTTCACACTCTGCCCCATTTACAAGAATAGTATCGATTTTTTTGTCAGAAGGAGGTGATAATTTGACATGAGTTGGGAATCCAGCTCCTCCCATTCCTGTAATACCAGCCTCTCTAATTATCTCAATAATTTCTTTAGGAGATAAATCTTCCAGGCTTCCTTTTGGTTTTACAGACTCGTCTAGCTCATTCTTTCCATCTGATTCTATAATTACACATTTAACCCTTTGACCAGTAGGTATAAACATAGTCGTAATGTCTTTAACTATGCCCGAGACAGATGAATGTACCGGAGCAGATACAAATGCATCAGATTGCCCAATCTTTTGACCTACTTTTACAGTATCTCCTACTTTCACTAAAGGTTCACAAGGTGCTCCCGCATGTTGATGCAATGGAATATAAACTACTTCGGGTTCCCTTGCTCTTTCTATAGGAAGGCCTTCAGTTAAATCCTTATGATGTGGTACGGTTACCCCACCCTTAAATGTGAGATTTTCTAACTTCATTCTTTTCTTCACCTCTTTTTATTATTCTCTTGTAAAGTCCTTCCCAGCTTATTTATCTTTCTTCTAACACCTCCATCAATCCCTTATCCATTTAAGCCTGCATTTTTACACAATTATATATACTTAAATTTTTAAGTATTTTATTGGCCCTAAAGAATATTTTATAATATTTTATTTCACATAACAAGAAAATTTAAATTTTACAAAACCAGAAGCAGGCACTAAGTCAAGGATGACGAATGTGCCCGAAACCCCGCTTGAGCCCGAGGGCGAGTGCTAGTTTAGTCTGCGATATCACCGGAGCAAATGATGCAAAATGCCAACAATGATAATATTTTGTTAACAAACTGAAATAAACTATATGGAGAAAATTCTTTACAAAAAAATAGCTTGGTTATTCTGTTGCTCTAATAAATATTACCAATTATATCCAATTATATCGCAAAGCTTCTAAAAGCTAAATGTATAATTTTTGCAGAAGTTAGAATGACCTATGAGCTCCCTCAATTTCTCACCTGACATAGTTTCTTCTTTTCTTAAAATATTTGCAATTTTTTCTAAATACTCAAGTTTTTCCTCCAACATTTTTTGAACCTTTTTTTCCTGCTCTTTAATGATTTTGTTTACTTCCTCATTGACTTTATCTTTAGGAACATCCTCTCTGCTGACTATACCCAAATCAGACAAACCAGTATATACCATCTTTTTTGCAATATCAACTGCTTGTTCAAAATCATTGGCAGAGCCTGTACTTCTACTACCTAAAATCAAAAGTTCCGCTACTGTCCCTCCAAGGGCTATCATTATGTCTTTCTCTAATTGTTCTTTAGTATAAATAAGGGAATCCTCTTTATCAAAATGTCTTACAAATCCAAGAGCTTTTCCTCTTGGAACAATAGTAACTGTTGCAACAGAGCCTGGATTTACCATTTCGCTTATTATTGCATGCCCAGCTTCGTGTACAGAAACTCTAAATATTTCTTCTTCCGTAGGTTTACGGTCACTTTTTTCTCCTAGTATAACCTTGTCCACCGCTTCTACAAAATGTTTTTGCAAAATAACATCAGAGTTGTCTCTCATAGCAAGAATCGCTGCTTCGTTGCACAGGCTCTCCAAATGTGCTCCTGAAAATCCAAAGGTGTTTTCAGCTATAGCCTCAAGATTAACATCTTCTCCTAAAGGCTTGTTTTTAGTGTGAATTTTGAGAATTTGCAGCCTTCCACTTTTATCTGGTAAATCCACAACCACTTCCCTGTCAAATCTGCCAGGTCTCAAAAGGGCAGGATCTAATAAATCTGGCCTGTTTGTTGCAGCAATTACTAAAATATTTACCTCTCCATCACTTTTAATTCCATCCATTTCCACCAACAATTGATTAAGGGTCTGGTCGTATTCATGATGGCTTTCGTTAGTTCCTCTTTTAACTCCTAATATATCAATTTCATCAATAAAGATTATTGCACTGTTTTTTCCTTCTTTTCGAGCAATATTTTTTGCCGTTTTAAATAGGTTTCTAACTCTTTGAGCACCAACCCCTGCATACATTTCTATAAATTCACTACCCGAAGTAGCTATAAAGCTCGAATTTGTATATTTTGCAGCTGCTTTTGCTAATAAAGTTTTACCGGTTCCAGGAGGTCCTGTAAGTAATATCCCTTTGATAGGTCGTATACCCATTTTAGATATTTTCTCTCTATTTATTACAAAATCCAGTGCCTCTTTTAGTTCTGCGATAGCAGTGCTTTGTCCCCCGATGTCTTCAAAAGAAACCTCCGATTCAGGTTTAATAATATTCTTGCTTCCAGATATTATTCCTTTGTTTTCTATTATATAATCAAAAAGTAAAAAAATACCTGCTAGAAGCAGTAAAGGAGTAACATTTATACCAAGAAAAGCTGCAAATATCGTAAACGCAATAGTTATTCCCAGTAAAATTTCTTTAACCATTTAGCTTTCCCCCTTGTAAGCCTCACGCGGTATTATTTTATATAAATAATGAGAACCATCTCTTAAATTTAAATAAATATTTTGCTTATCAATATATACAAAAGCCTTTACACCATTTTTACTTGAAACTTCTCTTATTGTATCATACATTTTCATATAATCGCCTTTTTGTATACCTTCGTAAATTGAAAACTGAGAGTTATAATAAACATTATTTAATTTTTCATTAGGATTGTCAATAAGTAAAATATTTATCTTAACAGGATATTTATTTACCTTATTTTCTATCTCTTTATAAGTTTCCATTAAATTTTCTACTTCTCCTAGTCTAACTTTCATAATATACCCATTACTATCAGTTGAAATTGTTACCATTTTAACAAATTTAACCGTACTTACATCTTTTGAAATTTTATCAGGCAAAATTTTATTTTGATACAATTGAAAACTAGCAAATAAAAACCCAAAAACTACTACAAAAGTTACCAAAACAATCTGCCACTTTATTCCTTTGAACAAAACTCTCACTCCTCGCTTATGATATACTGTATTATATCATAGAATATATACTAGGTACAATATCTAAAATTTTGTACATCATAAATTTCAGTAGATGGTCATGAGAGACTTAACATAATGTAGAAGATGTAAAGATTGGCTGTTTTGCACAAAGCAACGGCCTGGACCGAGCAGATAAAAGTTTGTAAAACCGAAGAAGCTGGGCCGAAAGAAAGAGCAAATTTTGTTTCTCTTATGAAAAGAAGTATAATTTTTTAAGGAAGAATTTATTTAAAATAAGGAGGCAAATTGTATGAGAATAGCTGCTACAATAACAAAGGAGGACTATGTTGAAAAACTTCCCGATGGGCCATATATAATTATTTTTGATACACAAAAAGAAAATATTGAAAAGTATGAGAATCCTGGATACTTTTTAAAAGAAGGAAGAAGAAGGGCTATTGTAGATTTTCTCCTTGACAAAAAAACCGATGTAGTAGTAACTGTACCTGAAGCTTTTTGCAGTATTTCTTATGGAAAGGCAAAACAAAAAGGACTAAAATTTATACGTCTTGAGAAAAGTTTGCCTTATGAAGAAGTTATAAAAAACCTCTCAAAATATGTTGAAAACTTAACTGATACAATTCCCGAAGAGGAACTTGCAAAATAAAAAAGCCTCACAAAGAGGCTTTTTTATTTGATAGGCCTTACTTTCTCCACAACTTTTTCCGCCAGCTCAATATAGGGCACTCCCTCAGGTCCATCATCAAGAGCAGGTGGTATACCTACATCGCTTAACTCTCTGACCTTAACCATTATTGGAATCTTTACAAGTATTTCTGTTCCTAAATCTTGCGCTAATTTTTCTGTTTCCCCTTCACCAAAAATATTATATCTTTGGTGGCAGTTAGGACATTCAAAATACGACATGTTTTCCACAATACCTATAACTTCTAAATTAACTTTCTTAGCCATATAACCAATTCTTCCTGCTACGTGAGAAGCTGAAGCTTGTGGAGTTGTCACAAGCACAAATTTTGACTCAGGCAATTTTTGCATTACTGTAAGAGGTATGTCTCCTGTACCTGGCGGTAAATCTAATACTAAATAATCTAATTCTCCCCAATATACATCATTGAAAAACTGATCAAGCACTCCTGACAAAAGTGGACCTCTCCATATTAAAGGTGTATCTTCGTCAATAAAATTGCCCATTGAAATCACTTTTATCCCGAATCTTTCTAATGGCAAAATAGTGTGCTCATCCAACGCGTAAGGCCTTTCATTCACAATCCCCAAAAGTCTTGGAACACTAAATCCTAACACATCCGCATCCAAAAGCCCTACTTTAAAGCCTAATCTGGCAAGAGCTACCGCTAAATTAACTGCAACAGTGGACTTGCCTACTCCACCTTTTCCACTACCTACTACTATTACTCTCGTATTTTCAAATATAGGTTTCCTGCCACCGCTAAGCTTTCTTGCTAAATTTTGTCTTTCTTCTTCTGTCATGCTACCTAAATTTACTATTACTTCTGAAACTCCTCCAAGTTTGGATACTTCCTCGATAGTATCTTTTTTAATAGTATCTTGAAGGGGACAGCCTTTCACAGTAAGGTTTATGTCAATTGTAACTTTATCCCCTTCTATTTGAATATTTTTCACCATATCAAGGTCAACTATACTTCTTCCTATTTCTGGGTCATATACTTTTCTTAGAGCGTTTAATACTTGTTCTTTTGTAAGCAACTCTATACCTCCCATTGGTATTTTTGTTGACATTTATATTATATTATAATATATAATCATTAATTAATAGAATACCCTTAAAAAAATTCTGTCACTGCGAATAATATAGTGGGGTGGTTAAATTGGATATACACGCTAGAGTATACGCAGCTAAAAAAGACCCCTCTGAAAGAGAAAAATTAATTCAAGAATATACCCCCTTTATCATAAAACAATTGTCTTCATTTACAAATAGATATATAGATGAAAGAAATAGCGACGAATTAAGCATAGGCCTTATAGCTTTTAACGAAGCTATAGACAGTTTCGATAACACAAAAGGTTCATTCTTAAGCTTCTCAAGTATGCTCATTAGAAGGCGACTTATAGATTTTTTACGACAAAATCGGCAAAATACCATTCCTTTAGAACTATATGTAGAAAAAGTCACTGACTATGAGGCAGAAAATAGAAAGTTAGAAATGATTTCTTTTGTAAATTTGCTAAGTATTTACAATATAACTTTAGATGATTTAGTTAAACAATCTCCTAAACACTCAGACACCAGAAAAATAACTACAAAAATTGCTTATACAATTTGTAAAAATAACAAATTGCTAGAATATTTAAAAAACAAAAAGAATCTCCCTATAAAAGATTTAATAAGCATTTTAAAAGTAAGTCGTAAAACTATAGAAAAGCATAGGAAATACATAATAGCGCTAGTAATAATTATTTCTGAAGATTTACCTCTTCTAAAACAATACATAAGCCCCGAAAGTGAGGTGGAGAAAATATGAAAGCCGTTGTAGTTCAAAAAGAAAAAAATAAAACTTACGTAATGACTGAAAAAGGAGAATTTAAATGTTTTAAAAATTTGCAAAACGTAGTTGTAGGCGAAACTATCGAACTTAACGAGAATTTTGTAGCTTTTAAGCCTACTGCTAAAATTTTAATAGCCGCTTCTATTCTTCTCGTACTAATATTTACTATTATCAATTTTAAATCAGCAGAAGTTTACGCTTATGTGTATGTAGATATAAATCCAAGTATTGAAATTTCAATAGACAAAAATGGAAAAATAATAAATGCCCTTCCTCTAAATGAAGATGGCAAAAAAATTTTAGAGAAGCTTCCTTATAAAGGGCTTGACATCACAACTTTTATAAATCAAACGGTTGAAGAATCACAAAAATTAGGCTTTTTAAAAGATGATGATACAGTAATAATTACTACTGTTCCTATTAAAAATTCGCCATTTATAAATGAACAAATAGAAAAAGCTGTTAAAAATATTAAAAAAATAAACACAAATATTCAAATAGAAACTTTAAAATCCAATGAAGCACAAAGAGAAGAAGCTAAAAAAGAAAAAACTTCTCCTGGCAGGCTTATCCTCTGGAAAAAAGCTAAAAGTGAAGGAATAAACATACCAAAAGATAAATTAAATAGCCC